>Ga0209367_1009763_pt1 | contig 12959 bp, 7 predicted proteins | sample WorMetLIZISLAND2_FD_187412 | JGI IMG/M metagenome (GOLD analysis project Ga0209367, IMG submission 187412) | Marine gutless worms symbiont microbial communities from Max Planck institute for Marine Microbiology, Germany - Olavius geniculatus... ... | reverse complement strand
TAGCTTGAACATTTTTTCACGCTGAAAAATCGGTAAGCGGTCATGTTAAAAAATCTATAACTTCGTCATTTTTCAATGGAATCAAATTTTATTTGGCATTTAGCCGTAGAACAATTTAATAAATAAATCTGTAAATTTTCAGATTAAAATGCTAAACGGTTGCTGAGAAAGCAGCGAAAAACTTTAAGGGGCTACTTTTTTCTGCCGCACCCTGTACGTCGCACTGCTCTCTCACCAGACAACGTTCACAGCATTCTGTTCCTGCATAAGATAGGCCTAATCTTACAGATTCCAATAAACAGGCCTTAGGTTTTATTGTTGTTCGCCTATAGGACAATGACAATTCTATTTCAGTTTTGGACTGTTGTCATTTAATAATTGATTGGCAGCATTTGTGCAAAACGTTGTTTTTAGCATTTTTGTCTATGGGCCTACGGGCTTCAATTACACCAGGCCGTTATGGACCGGGCCGAAATATCACAAGTAGCTGACGGGCCGGGCTGGGCCGAAACAACGTCGGGCCTGGCCTGGCCATGAAATTTTGGCCCGTGCAGAGCTGTAATCTCTATTCTGCTGAGTACACAGTACACTACACCGTGTCTCAAAATTAGCGCCCCCCCACAGATAATTTAGTGTAAAATTGTTAATACCTGGTAGATTTCTTTTTATAAAATTTGAAACAGTAATTGAGACCAGCATTTAAAGCTTAAGCTCAAAGTGGTCACCTTCGGCGTCGATGCAAGCTCTTAGTTTAAGGTGGTATGCTGCTGCTTGATCACTTTGTCAACAACAACGTATTGAACGTAATCTTACTGTAAACAAACTCTGACGTCATAATGACATTACACTGAGCACACACGGTAAAGGGTGTGGCTGTAGATAGCATTTGTTAAAATAGTGCAGTGTACGATATTTCATTAAAATTAGAGCTGTCAAATTAACATGTTAATTAACATGTTAATGCGTTAATAAATTAATGCACATTAAAAAAATTAATGCTCGTTAAAAAAATTGACAAAAGTGCAAAAATTTATTTTAGTTAATAAATTTTGTGAACAAAAGTTCCAACATTCCGTTAAACTGTGGCTATTTGAAAACCGAATGAATTCAAGAAACTAAACTGTAGTTGCCAGTCCATCACTACTGTAAATAAATATTATTTAGATGACAGGCTAATAGATTTCTATGCTAGCGGTGACGTCAGTTATTGGTTGAAAAATGTGTTTCTATTTTTCTAACTTTCTATATTCTACAGGCAGGGCCCCCCAAACGTCATGGGGCCCGGGGTAACGATGGGCCTGGGCGCGTTAATAATGCATTATTTAATGCTTAGACAGCTCTAATCAAAATCCATAAACTACAAACTAAATTAGTCGTGTCTGGGCGTGTCTGAAGCAGACAGGATTGCTAATTTTGGGATACAATGTAGTATGTTGCAAAAGTAGAGTTTTCAAATCATGTCTAACGCTACTGCTGCAGAGTGATGGATCATGGAGACTGTCAGGTAATGAGTTCTAAACTATCAGACCAGACACCAATTCTGGTTTTCCTGTGCTTTTAGTTTTCGATTCAAAAGAACATACGGAACGGATGGACAAAATTCGTAATGCACGCCATTAGGTTAGATGCACAACAATACACAAAATGCTGAGAAAGTCAGATGGTATCCATTTGACTATCAGCTGCAAAATGTCAAGCCAGACTGTTTCCGACAAAAAATACTGCAAAGCAACACAGTCAAAAATAGAAACAGCAGCAGCCAGCACTGACCAGCTTCTGGGAGACGACACCAAGATTTTTCAGCACTGATGCAATGCATGGATGATCAACTGGATAATGCTACAATGAAAACAAGCGGCACATCTTCACTACAGAACACCAGCATCTAGACGAGTCATGAAACTTAAAGCGTTGATGTAAGTCAATGTCTCCCTCAAACTGCCAACAAATGACCTTGCTGTGACCTTGACTTTAAACCCACAATCTTGAAGATATAAAGCCTTGGTACAAAATATATGTGCCAGATTTAGCCAAAAAAACTTTAAACCATTCTCAAAGTACTGCATTAACTAATCAGTCACACGTGACCTTGGTCTGACGTTGATCTTGGAACCATATCATACAGACTACCACACTGTAAAAGTTGAATAAACCACTAATGTAAGACTATAGAAAAACAGCAAGAATATGTCACAAAATTAAGACTAAAATCTGATACACATTCATACACAGTGACACCATTCCTTTCCTCACCTGTAGTGTCAACAAAGTGTATCCATGTTTTTCCTTTATTTTCACAGCTGAAACTAAGCACAAATGCAAGTCTATCATCAGATTAAGTTCCATGGCTTTCTACCAGGTCAAGCTTTCATTGGCCAGACACTTCTCCAATGTGTCCTCATTATGGTACTAAGAGGTGACAGCAGAAGACTTACGTCTCTTCTACTGAACATGGGCAGCAGAACGCCAACAGTAGTTTGGTGACATCTCGGATGTGTTCCAGGAGAGTCACATCCTGGTGCAATTTCTCACCACTTCAGGGCACCTGCCGCCCTACCCCTCCCCCCTTTACCCCTCACATAGGCACCAGCTGATAGGCTTATCACAACAACCACAACAACAGCAACAACAAGCTAAAATTGACATCAATTCTTAGAGAATGCACAAAAAATTCGATACAGAAAACAAAAAACTTTTAAATTTGTCATTCCCCATAACTTTGCCAAACAGTAACCGATTCAGGTGGAGGCACAAGAGGATTAACTTTCAAAACAGGTACCTTGTGCCTGATGTCAAGTGCCCGCTGATAAAGCAGCAGAGCGTCGTGATACTGTCCGAGATCATAGTAGAGCGCAGCGAGGTTATTGAGCGACTGAGCAATGTCTGCATGATTGACATCCAACAAGCTCTGACGCATTGCCAGTGAACGCTTTAGACAGGACTCTGCCATACTGTACAGCATCAACAACAGGCGCCTGACAGACATGTTGGAAATGATAAAAATTATAACATCAACAACAAAACATGTAACAGATGCATCGAGTTTTAAAAGTGACTCTGCCACTTGGTTGTGACACCAAGAACAAGAAATAAACAAGGCAAGTTAGAATTTCACAAATTACTGTGTCACACCAGACAATATTAATGAGAGAAACATGACAGACAAGCTGAGCTCTAGAAACGACTATGTCACCCTAAATAGCATCAAAAAAAAGGCAAATTACAGACAAACTGCATAAAGCAACATCAATAACAACGAGGCTAATGACAGACAAGATGGAATTTCAGAAATAACTAAACATTAATATCAAGTTGCAGCATCTGACAAGCTGCGTTTCAGAAACAACTTGGACAGAAATGCCGACTTGCAGAAAAGTAAAAATACAAAAATAAAGAAAATAGTTCAGGCGAAAGTGATGTCATAGGCCACAGTGACTAGATGATGCATTACAGCTGCACTGAGCAATAAGAATAAACCAAAGACCAGGGTTGAGACACCAGGATAGATACCCTAAAACCTGGTGGGTTTTATTGGGTAAACCCCCAAAACCTGCAAACACCCCCACCTCAACAGACCCACTCAAATGTAATCCAATTTCAACATGTTGTTCCACAAAAAATGAAACATTTTATTATAATTAATTTTCTGAAATATCGAAACCTATGAGTTTGCAAATTTTTGGATATTGTATGCTCCGGGGAGGAAGTGAAAACTCAAATGAATCAACCAAGAAACTTTTCATCTAAGTTTCAAGTTTGGCCTTTTAACCCCCCTCCCCCACACACACACCCTTCAAACCAATAAAATCCACACGGTTGGGCTTTTTAAAAACTGATTTTTTAACGATTGAAGATGAAGTGTGAGATACAGACGACGGGTTGTTCTGTAGATAGTGCAGAATGCCAATGTCATTCAACGCTCGTGCAAGTTCAACAGAATCAGGACTGGTGACAGCGACGTCACCAACCGGCATTAGACGATCGGCCACTGAACAACTGCCTTCGACTAGCCTAGACACTGTCTGCAACAAACAAGAAATATCGCCAGGCCTTGTGGTAACATAACATGCGGCCGTCCATGACCAATGCACTACGACCAGTTCAGTGGGTCAAGCCGCCGGCGCTCAATCCGCTATCCATAAGTCAAGACATGTATGCGTCATTTTCTGTAGATTTCTAACGTATTGCGACCTTGTCCTTTGACCTTTCAGACGAAAATAAGCAGACTGGTCACACCCGTCCTGCGGAACTGTCTCACCAATTATGGGAATCCTACTCGTTTCTGCTTTCAAGTTCGAGCCTGTATGGAACAGACACATGGAGGGCTCGACCAGTAATGCAGCTTATTAGGTGTGATGCCTTATAACAGAGCCTGCTGTTTACATTAATGGAGAAACTAGAGACGACTTCAGTGTCCAAGCGCTGACGTAGATGTTTGTGACACTGCACTAACTCAAATATTTGACCTTGCTCTGACCTTGACTATGACCTTAGCCAAAGATCTTAACCATTCATCTAACCCTAGTATAAAATACACAGGTACCATTTTGTCGATAACCAGTCAAGCCATCCCAAGAGATATCAGGTCACATTTGACCTAAAGTGATATCTATTTACCTTGACCCCTCACATATCCTAGTGATATACAAACGTTAGGAATGAATCATTGAATCACAAAATGCATTACCAGAATATAAATATTAAGCATTGTACAGATGGCAGCAGTAGCAATGTGAAATGTAATAAAACCACCAGACACGCTACCTGAACAGCAGGCGACTGCTTGTGACACAGGGAGACAGCCTGCTTGTATAACGGCTTTGCCAGATCATGCCTACAATATGCCACACATAATTACGCAACAAATGCTATCAGCAATTTCTGTTTTTTAAAAAAAAACAACAAGAAATTTGAGCTTATGCTCACCAGATGCGCAGAAGCCTATAGCAGTTCTGGTTCAGTAGTTTAGCTGAAAATTGGTGTGTTTACGCTAAGTTAATATACAAATACCAAATTCTCTATCTGTATCACATAACAATAGTAGCGTGGCGCCACCTTGTGACTTGTGTTGCAGCCCGAAATCCCCAAAAAATCCATAAACCCCCTATTTTGGCGTTCAAGGTCATTCAAGGTCATTGAATTCGGCGCCAATCGAGAGCCTGTGTACGACTTCCTATTAGTGATTAATAGTAACCTAGACCCTATCTCGCACCGTTACTGAGATACAGCGACTTATTGGCCAAAAAGCACAAATTTTGCCCACCCCCTCTCATTTAGCACCTCGTTCAGAGTAACCTCCTGAAACTAGAGTCTTCCAGGCAGCCGACGGTAAAGATTTGGTAAACCTAGCTTCCACCGTTTTTGACTGATCCACCCGTGTGACGGACAGACAGACAGACAGACAGAATTGCGATGGCTAACAGGAGCTGAAAGCAGTAGCTGCTTTCACGTGTAAAAACTAGAAATTTGGGGCAGGACCCAATGTAAGGCTGCCCAGCGCTGTAAGTGCAATTAGGGGAAATCTAAAATGCCCCTCCCTTCAAAACCCCTCAAAGATCTCGCTGAAATTTGGCTTCAATTCCCCTGAAATATAGGTCGTCCTTAACCAAATTTTGGTCTTGGTCTGTTATCCAGTTTTGAAAAATTAAAAAAATGAAAAAAAAATAGAAAAAATAAGGCCTTCCATCACTACAGGGTGGCCCAAAAAAGTAAGCTATTGCACTTTGACCATATCTTCACTAAATATTGACAGATTTTCACAATTTTTTCACCAGTAGACTCTGTAAGAAATTTGCTACTCAGTGGCATGCACACCACACTTAGTGTGTCTCTACTTTACCTTGTAAAACATAAATATCCCAAAAACCAACAATTTCTGTAGATCGGCAGAGGATCTAGTGATAAATTTGAAAAGTATTCAACTGAAATGTTATTGTGAAATATGAGTTATAGTAACATATTAAACATCTTTCCAAATAATTTGAACCATTTTTGTGCATAAATTTTCCATGTACATTAATGCTCGTTGGCGGCTGCAATTTTGCTCAGTTAACTGCATGAGCATTGTATTTTAATAGTGCAGCCATACAAGCTGTGCAATATTTTGCTGAAAAATGAAAACTTACTCTGTAGCTATATTTAAACATTTTTGACACTTACTATAATTCATATTTAACCTTTTACTCAAGTACCTTAAAAATTACCATTATACCTTTTCTCATCTCTAAATATTGCTAGTTTTCTTGATATTTATGTTTTACAAGGTAGTGTAGTCACATAACAAGTGTGGTGTGCATGCCAATGAGTAGCAAATTTCTCACAAAGTCTAAATGGTGAAAAAATGTAGAAAATGGTCAATATTTAGCAAAGATATGGACAAAATGCAATAGCTTACTTTTTTGGACCACCCTGTATGTATAGGCTGCCTAAATAACACAAATACAAAAGACAAGACAATGACCGACTAACTTTGCCTGTTTCTGATAAAAGATTGCCAACGAGTACATGGCTCGTGCCATTATCTGTGGATGGGTAGTGCTAAGTGAAGTGTTGCTGTAGATGTCAATTGATTGTCTGTACAACATCTCGGCCGTCATTGCTTTGCCACTCCGAGCATGTAGATCAGCCTGCAGCAGTGTCACTTTCATTACGACTTATTCCTTCGTTTTCATTACCACAATCCTTTTTTTTCATTATTGTTTTTGTTATCGTTAACGAATTCATTATTTTTCATTACTGGCAATTTTCAGGTGCATTCCTGGGGGCCGAATTCCATCTGAGGTCAGGAAGACGACCACGCAAATTTGTACAGAAAAATTTTCTCCTCCCCCACTACAACACAACTCCCTTAAAAGAAGAAATAGTCAATTTTATTACAAAACGTGCATCAAAATGTAGGACTATGCATCTAAAAATGAAAGATTTTCTGGTGGTGATACCCGCAGACTCCCACCATGGGAGGGGCTAACCCCTTCCTCACTGAGCCTTGTGCCCCCCTCCCTGGCGCTGGGAACCAACTGCTCTGGTCTAAGGAAACCAGCTACACCGTTGGCAATTTTCGTTATCACTATGTTCAAATAAATCGCACCAGCAGTTACAAGTAAACAAGCAAAAGATATCAAAGATGCTACCAGGCTGACGGTCTGACTAAACAACATCATGTGCATTCTATTGGGATTAACTGCCATCGTGTGCTGCATGTTATAACTGTGGTGCTTTCATTGTGATTATTTCTTATTTCTTCATTATTTATTTTTCGTTATCGTCATCCTCACTTTCGGTATCGCTACCATTATCGTTAATGTGAATCAGACTGGCCTGCAGTTCAAGACTCCTTGCAATGCACGGGTCGTCAGGGTCAAGACAAGTCTCACGCAGCTCCAGTGCTCGCTGATGAGCACAAAGTGCCTGACGTAATAACACCAGTGACAGTTAACAGTAAACCAAATCAAAGTAAGTTTATTTCAATGTACAGTGACATAACTGCAGGACGATGCAGCTACAACAAGCAGTGAGAATACAAAAATGCACAGCAGACAAAAACACAAATGAAATCAAAACTAACAATAAGCCCAGCTATCGCTAAGAAAAGCAGGAAGCCAAGCATCCGACTTCCAGTCATGGAGAGAAAGCGATTTGTCAGAGGTGACACAGTTCCATGCACGCTATGTTAACGTAACACTACAATGAACACTAGTATAACGGACATCGCATGTGGTTGTTTTGCCAGGCGATATAAATGGCTACAGTTCCATGAATGTGGTCATCTCGCAAGGTGATATAAATAGCTACAGAGAAAATGAAAAAGGAAATATTTCTCACAATAAAAACGCCTTGCTCAAGAAGACACGCTACAGCCTATACAATTACTGCTAAAGTACTGATCTTCAAGGTCAACCAAAGACAATGATTTTCATTTCATTTCAATGCTAATATACAAATTAGCCAGGTCTCACACGATTTAGCCCCAGTAGCGCGTACTGACATTCAAGGTTATCCAAGGTCGATGATTTGCAGGTAATTTGAAAGCCAATGTGTGACTTCCTATTAGTGATTAATAGTAATCTAGGCCATATCTCTCACCATTTCCAAGATATGGCCATTTACAGCTTTAAACATTCCATTCAAAATTATGACCAAACTGCTGCAGATGGACACATAGTTACTCCTGGCAGCCTACCATAGTGTGTTATTACCTTTCAAGGTCATCCAAGGTCAATGATTAATATCACATTTGAAAGCCAGTATGTGACTTCCTATTAGTGACCAATAGCAACCTATGCCCCCATCTTGCACCGTCTAGCCACAGTACATCCGGGACAGACAGACAGATGAATGACAACTTGTACCAATAGTTCGACCTTTACTAAAGTACGGTCAGCTAAAAATCACGATTACAATGCTGTATAAATAAGACTATCGTTATTGCTAAGTTGGTGAGGCAACAGCAGTCAGTTGATAATAACAACAAAATCACAAATGCCGGCAGTCACGTGATGTCAGTTTTGAATGTAGCATCCTAGAGACGGGTCTTCAGATTGAGCTAGAATCGAATACCAGAAGACAGATGTGGTAGCAGGTCGTGAACTCTAAGAACAGTTTCTTCTTTACTTGATCTCATTAGTATGTAACTGCTAATTACCGAAGGCAAATAAAACATATGAATTATTGTAAGCAGTACAAGGATTTGGGGGTTTCTGGGATGTAAGCCAGAGGGACAACCTAAACAGACTACCACTACTTTATGCCAAATCCACAGTTACCTTCCCAGAAACAGCAATTATCAAATTATAGCATTAAGTCTGCTTTTGTCATTAGTTTCATTGTAAAAATAAACTGAGTCACAAAGTCATGACACACAATACGTAATAACTGGTTATAAATGTAATCACAAGAAATACTAAAACTGAGCTTCACCTCAGGAAGAAGATTTAGATGAGAGAGAAATTTGCCCAGTGTTTCATAGACATTAGCAATGTCACAGAGAGCAGCAGCTCCTGAGCTAATGTTCATAGCTGTCAATAACAACCAGACAAAATATCAGCAGACCTCAACTATATCACAGACAGTCATTACGTTGTAAAAACATCAATGAAATAACTCTAAATCAAGCTGGGTTAGCACTGTTCACTGATATTTTATAAATATAAGATAATAGCAATTATAAGTAATAAAAGTAACAGGAAGATGATGGTCAATCAAGCCACCCAGCTCAACTGAGTCTGGCCATCCCTCCTTGGACAGTTTAAATTAGTACTGGAATTGGTCAGAGGCCCTGTTGTACTGTACTGTGGGCATAATAACCCACTGACTTAAAGGTCACTTAGGCTGTTATACTAGCTCAATTAGTTTATCCCTTGCCAACAGATGTACAATGGGTTGCATCAGAAGAAAATTGAAAGATTAATACAAATGAAAGAATTCATTTACCATCTTCCATCTCTTGCAGTGCAGCTGAACAGTGTTGACCTATGTCATGTTTCTCAGTGCCTATAAACTGCCAGTGTGACAGCAGCTCCATGCAGCGACCCCTAGATACAAATTTACAATAACAATAAACAGCCAGTGTGACATAAGCTTCATAAAGCAACCTCTAAATATGCAAAGTCCCATATACGTACGTCGTACATTAGACATACAAACTCCATGTCAAATTATACCAACTGCTTCACGTCAAATTATTATGCCATAATAGACCACATTACGGGTCTGGGCTGTCCATTTGTCCTGTATGGGCTTCTAACTCAAAAACGAAAAATGTAGCAAGACCAATTTTCAGCTGAAAAAATCAATGGTTAAGGTAAGGGTCAAGTGGTGTAATTGATGAATACACATAATGCGTCAACACTGGGACGATGCATCTTTCTAGCTGTCACTATTACAATATGTGTAAAATTTTAAATGATGGCAATTAGGCCCAAACTGGATCTGTTGGAAAACAAGTCGTACAACAAGCTGTACAACATCTTGACATGTTGGGATGCTACAAATTTGTTGTAGGCCTTCGATTTAATACTGTACAAAAAAAGGCAAAGTCCGGTAGTTGCTAGAGCTTTACATGAGACAGACTCAAGTCCAAAAGCACTTTTACAATCTCGGAAGTGGCAGCTGATTGGCATGAGCTACTGATACCGCAGCGCAGTATGTGGCCATCCAACTGCCCGCGTAAACGAACAATTGGACCCATGGTTTGCAGCTAGCAGACATACCACTGCCCCAATCAGCCACACTGGACCATTACCCGTAAGCCGTAAGCTACTACTCATTTCCCGTCCCACGAAGGGTAGGAGGCTGAATTCGCCTGAGCACACAAAATCGAACCATAACCTGAAAGTTACGAGTCAACACTAACCACTAGATCACTTGTTGCGAATTTGCTGTAGATCTTCAAATTGATGTGGACTCGTTGTATAGCTCGTTAAATAACAAACCCAGGAAAAAAAATGAATGGAGTCTAGGTCTTACCGTGCATAGAGGCAGGTGACAAAACGTGGATTGGAGACCGTGGCCTGAAGCAAGGTTACATCAGCAAGTTGACGACATAACCATGGTAACTCATCAATGGTCCGATGTAACAAACTACCCGGGCTGCACAGAACAAACATCACAGCAACTAGCACACAGAAGACAATCTATCAGTATGTGTTACAGCGAACAAACAGAAGACACTGTCAACTCGCAACTAAACGTCATACCGATAAAGCTTCGGTAGAAAAACAGAAGTAAGATCTACTAAAACAAGAAAGAAAATGCAGAACCAAACGACAACAGAGTAAATACATTACAGATAGCAAGACATACAATCTGCAACAAATAACATAGCATTTGCCCAGCAGAAATTACAAACAACTAATACAGTATTACAGGTCTGCAGAGTCGATCAACCATCCAAGTACTAACAAGATCCGGCATCACTAATGCGACCGATGACTTTACAAACTAAGCAAAACCTCCATCTCTCATTAAACTTTAAAAAATGTTCTTCGTTCTGACACTAAAAAATATAACACGAGGAGTCTGCAATGCAATGCTGTGCAGTGTCTGAAAAAGTATCTTCACTACAGGGTGGGCCATAAAAAATGTGGCACTTTACTTTTGTCCATATCTTCGCCAATTAATAATCGATTTTCAAAATTCTTTCACTGACACACTCTGCGGACCATTTGCAATAATGTGATTATTACATATCCCACCACACCATAAATGCGTCTCTACACTACCTTGTGAAATATAAATGAGTGAGTGAGTGAGTAGGGTTTCACGTCCCACCCGACACAGTATAGGTCATTTCAGGGACGGCCTTTTCAGGCAGAATGCACGCAAACACATAATAATGAAACGGTAAGTTTAAACTTTACAATAAACAGAAAGTTTAACCTTTATGGAAACACAAAACACAAAAATGAGCTTAACCTAAAATTGTAAGAACTCCATTATACGCGTGCATATGTAATTAATATAATGATAGTTCTCGTAATCTTCCCTGTTATCCTCCAGACAGTCATCAATGTGTTAATGCTGTCTATTGAAAGACAGGGGGAAGTGAAATATGAATGAAATATGCATGTGTAATGATAATAACAAACAAACATTTTGGTAAAATAGAAAAAAAACACTTCAGATCAACACTGCAGTGAATGATCTGTATAACACTAAACTGTCATATGGACCATTCATCGCAATGTTGGTCTGAAGTGTTTTTTTCACGTACTTAAATTTTTGTTATTATCGTTAGGTTTGCTTACATTTATGTTTCACAAGGTAGTGTAAAGATGCATTTACGGTGTGGTGGGATATATAATAATCACATAATCACATTATTCCAAATTGTCTGTAGAGTGCGCCAGTGAAAAAATTTCCAAAATCAGTCAATAACTGGCAAAGACATCAACAAGAGTAAAGTGCCACATTTTTTATGCCCCACGATGTATATAATAATGTGCGGAAAGTTTGTTTGTATGTTTGTCCGTTATACCCATCTGGTGTTTTATGTGTTGCATTGTCATAAACCCCGCCTGCGACGTTCGAGTCCTTGGGCAGACTGAGGGAAGTTGAGTTGCTAGTACTTACAATGTCTTGCTAGAAAAATAGACCAGCAGTTGACGCTGAATATCTGCTAGACTGATTGAACAGCTTGATGACAGCAACTCAGCCACTGCAATGCGAACCTGTCAGTCAGTAAACATACACTGTGTCCGAAAAAGTAACCCCCTAGACATCGTACAATAATAATATCAAATCTAAACAAATCTAAATAAAATTTTGGACATGTAGTTCCCAATATATTGTTGAAAGGATTGCCAAATTTTGTTGAAAAATATTATTTCACAGTGGAGTTATTAATTGTTGAATATCGATAACAAAATATCTTCATTACCAATATGGCGTTACATAAGAAAAACCACAAACCCCCTCTGTACATTTGTGTAACTCCAACAAACAACAATTGAGTCTGACAAAATTTTACATCAACAATACACCATTTATTGTCAGTCAAAATGCCCAATTTCAGTTAAATCTGCCAGCGCAAACAATAGCTACAGCGGCTTTTGCGAGGTCACCCCAAAATGTGAAGTGTCCAGTATTAAACAACTGTTTGTTTAATCCTGACAGTGTTCACGACTTGCTGGAAAATTCTGCGATGAACTTTTTAGCATCATACCTTTTTTCTTGGAAAAAGTAAATGAAATAAAACGTCACAGACAAACCTGTTCATTAGCAAAGACAAGCAGACCGGCGACTGACGCTAGAATGTGATATAGATGAAGAACATAGCATATCGTTGACCGGAACGACCCGGTAAACTCAGGGATGACATCTTGCAGCTCAGCTTCACTGATACCATTGTGAGATGCATAGATGCAGGCCAATGCCTACCGCAACATGGTTCAATACACATTACACCAGATTAGAGGCTTTTATCCACCCAAATATAGAATCTAAATTGTTGTTTGTTGGAG
>Ga0209367_1009762_pt1 | contig 12959 bp, 6 predicted proteins | sample WorMetLIZISLAND2_FD_187412 | JGI IMG/M metagenome (GOLD analysis project Ga0209367, IMG submission 187412) | Marine gutless worms symbiont microbial communities from Max Planck institute for Marine Microbiology, Germany - Olavius geniculatus... ... | reverse complement strand
AAACAAACAAACAGACACAGATTAGTGAGTTACATCTACAGCCGTGTGCTTAGGCCCAGTGATGTTATCAACGACTTCGTGTTCAAGGACAAGGACTTTGAACCCAAAGCCAAGGACTTTGTCATCAAGGCCTCAAGGACATGCCATTGTTTAAGCCTGAAAAATTCCTGTCTTTCTATTTGCAGTGTGAAAAAATAGGGACAAGTTGGAACAATCAACATCAAAGCCAAAGCAAGTTGAAGAATAGTCTAGTTGTGCTCAAAATTACATTTTTGTTTTATATTCGCCCAAAAACAGCGAAAATTGGGAATTTCAAGCCCCAAATTTTGTATTTTAGAAGAAAATCTTCGGACAATAAAATTTTCCATTAGGCTAGAATTTAGGAGGGTCAAATGCCTCTGTCCTCTTGCCATGGCGCCATTGTGTTTGGGCATTTAAACCCCAGTGAACAGAAATTTCTACCATAACACAATCACACTACATCACGAGATAAAAACAAACCAGACACAAAGCAGATGTCACATACACAGTACTGAAATATCTCGGTTAAATCTATGTTCAATAAAGAAATTCAGCAAAAATTTTGACAGTGTTGCTACACCAAGTCAAACTCTGCATCTGCCAGTGTTAGTTGACTCGCATCAGTTCATATCAGCTGACTGTTAGTAACAACTACATTATTTCATTCTACGCAAGTCGTAGTACGTTAGCGAACTCACAGTAGCATTGTGTAAGCTCCGTTTGTTACTCAGATTAGATTAGGAACAAGTCTTGCACAGTCATCCAAAAAGCAATTCACTCAGTTGCAGGGCCGGTTCATCCATGAGGCTGGTGAGGCCAAAGCCTCAGGCTGCGGGCCCCAAAATTTTTAGAGAAAATTTGTGATCTTCTACAGCAGAACTTTTGCTAATTCTCTGTACAGCAGTTCACAAGTTTTTTCCACTCTCTTCGCTCGCAGATTATTAATACCTCCACTTTTACAATAATTTTGCTTCGCCACCCTTCTTTGCTTTTATTGTTTAAGCCAAAAAAACAACAGTACAAACTAGACAGGCGCTTGTGAAAGTGCATATCTTCACCAAGTGAAGTATTTTAAACATTACCAATAATACTACCACGCCTACCACTTCTATTAATGTCTGGACATATTCCACAAATGTCATTTCCATTGCAGCAAGGGTCGGTCGTGGTAGAATTAGATTGGCCTCACCCAACAGCCTGTACTCTAAGATCTGGGACATATCTCTAATATAAACCGAGTTCATTTAGTCCCAAATTTCGTTGCCGTGGCAACGGGGGTCGGTCAAGGGTAAATATCAATGGCATCGCGAATAGGCTGATCCCTTGTGACGTCACGTCAAGGCGCCGTTGCACTGCAGCCTTGGCGTGACGTCACAACTGCAACGATGTCATACATGCTGAGTCACTGATGTGCACAGACAGACAGGCAGACAGAAAAAGCGATCACTTAATCTCCACCAATGCTCACTACGTTCAACTTGGTGGAGATAATAAAACTAAACTAGAAAAATTGGAGCAGAGCCCAACATGAGTCCGCCCGGCGCCGTAAGTTCAATTGGGAGTTCAATTTAAAGTGTTTAAATTCCCCTAATACCAAAGTCATGTGGCCCGAACTTAAATGCATTATGCAGAACGCACATTGTCGACCCAGAGTGGGTCAACATCCACGCCTTTTTTGTTAGTGGGTCAAAGTTTACCAAATTTTTTGGTCAAAGCTCGTGGAGATCACTGTCTATCAAGTTTGCTCGCAGATAATTTTGCGACAGAAAAAAAATAAACATCTGCGGTAAAACATAAATCTGCTCCAAAAACTATCGTTGCCGGACAGGCTATCTAAAGTCAATTGCAAATATATGTATGAGAGGCCCACAGTCGCTTTTAAGCCTCAGGGCCCGGAGAGACTACGAACCAGCCCTGATCACTTGCACAACCAACAAAACATCTATCAATATTGTAGTGGTTGTGATAAAAAAGATATCAGTAAATCCTAGCATTACAGAACATCACTTGAAGTGTCTTGCAAACACTGTGAGCTAGCTAGATTCTGTGTACAACAGATCGTGTCATGTTGCTTCACAACTCTTATGTGAGCAAGCTGACATAAGAGTTGTGAAGCAACACGACACAATCTGTTGCACACAGAATCTCAGTGACAAGTCTTAAAGGTCCATGGCCACGGTCAAACTCACTGGTGAAATTTATGTAGACCTCAATTAGGCATTTCACCTTGTATATATAATAAGTTTATTTATGCCTTATAAATGTATGAAACTAATGTCTGAATATAACAAAAAATGGTGTTTGCTAAATCGTTTGCTACAAACAGTACATTCAAACATTCAATATTTACGTTATGCTGAAAAATCTGATCTTGGCAAGTGGCCAAAAATGACGTCACCGGTTGAACACAGTCAGTGTCTATGAATTAATTTTAATATTTTTAATGACAAAAAATACTGTGTCACATGACAACTGCAGAAGAACATAGGTAGAAAATATGATTTTATAATGCTTTTGTTTCTACGCATATTTTACATTGACAACGTGTTCAAACAGTGACGTCATCAGCCTGTCAAATGGCGGTTCGTTTTCTGTGGCATTTTTGTAGATCAAATGTAAATATTTTTGTGTAGACAAAATGCTGGTCGCCGATACTAGTGTCAAAATTATCCGAAAATTATGATGTTTTGAAAAAATGGATAAAATATAGTAGAAACTCTGTCCAACAAGCAGTTGTCCACAGATTGTTTGTTCTCTGTCTCAGTCTTGCCTGGCAAAGATATGGACGTATCCCAGTTTAACAGAACATCGGTTGAAGTGACTTACAACATCACGTTTCTGTTTGAAATATTTGCCACATGAACCACATCAAAACTGCCTATAGTCTGTGTGTTTCAGCTGATGATGCTTCAATTCAGTTGCTGTACAAAAACTCTTTAAACATTCATCACAAACATACGGCTTCACACCTTCATGACGAAGTAAATGTTTTGTAAGGTCACCACTGCGGCTGCATTTCTTCTGACAAATGCAACATATGAACCAAACACCTTCATCGTGTACCTTCACCAGATGTGCCTTGAGATGGTGATGTTGTCTAAAACAGTCTGAACAGTGTCTACATGAGTACGGCTTTGCACCAGTGTGAGTATAAACATGATTTTTCAGATGACAGCCATCCTTAAACATCTTCCCACAGTAACGACAGTCATAAGGTCTTCTGTTGCTGTGTACATGACGTTTGTGTGACTGCAAGCTGCTGGATGTGCTGAAACCTTTGTCACACAGTGAACACTTGTATGGTTTGTCTCCTGTGTGGACTCTCATGTGTCTCTTTAGACTTCCAGACCGATTAAATGCCTTGTCACACTCAGGACATTTGTGCGGTTTCTCTCCACTGTGAATTCTGCTGTGAACAGCAAGGTTGCCTGATGTACTAAATCGTTTGCTACAAACAGTACATTCAAACGGTTTCTCTCCAGAATGACTTTGTCTGTGTACTGTTAAGTCTTTCTTGCTGCTGAAACACTTTCCGCATTCAGCGCACTTGTATTTACTGCTGTGAACATTCATATGTTGCTTCAAGTAATCCTTAGTAGCAAAACGTTTCTCACACTGAGTACATGAGTACAGCTTATCTCCAGAATGTGTTTGTTTGTGACGTTTCAAATGTCCTTTTGTTGTAAACCGTTTGTCACACACTGTACACAAATATGGTCTTGGCTTGTCATCATGTGGATGCTCAGTGATATCATTACTATCAGCTTCAATCTTCACCTCAAACGAACTTTCACCTGCACAATATACAGCAGACGAGTCAGATTTCTGCTCCATCATTCATTGCAGACCATAAATGTGACAAAAGTTGTAAAATATTGTGATAAATGGCAATGAAATTGCTTCCCTAAAGTTAGACAGCTAAGTGAAAACTATTTTCAGTAACGATCAACTAAGTCACTTTGCTATTTTTTGTTACATCTCACAGATAATAGTCACAGACATACTTTATTGTATTCTATAAAAATGCATTGCGACTTGCAAACCAACCAAAGATGTCAATAATAGTGAATTATATTCAATAAGCCCACCGAAATAACCACCCAAACTTTGTTGCATGCTATTTTCAGCTTAAAATTTTTAATACAAAAAATTATTAAATGCCTCTGTCAAATTGATAATGAAAAGATGAGCAGTCTGATACTGATAATCACAGCATAATGTAACAATTTGGAGCATTAGCGTTTTACACGGTAGTGCGTTGACATAAATTAAATTAGGTGAAGTAGAAAATGAATGTACCTCTCACAATTCCATTACCTTGGCCATCTATTTGTCACAAATTATCAAATTTGGTGGATATTTGACGAAGTTCTGACAAAAACAATTTGGGAAAAGTATAAGTCAAAAAGTGAAGTCACCCATTGTCTAATTTTCCCCATAGGCGCCATTGTAATGTTTCATATTTTTGTAAAAAAATAGGTGAAAATGTTGAATTTAAATTTTGTAACCCCCAAAAGGCACTTCCTTGCGCGAAACCGCGTCATATGAGCCATTGTGCGTTAAAATCAGTTCAGTCGTTTTTCCTGTAGAGGACGGCAAGAAAAAAAGGGAAGGGAAGGAAAGGGAAGGCACAAAAAGTCACGCAAGCGTTATATTTCACCTATTCCTGGGGAAGCCCCCCGTGAACGGATTTTCACCAAATTTTGCACATCAGGAGATATGCCAGACATAATCATCTGTGCAAATTTTGGTGTGAAAAAATTAAGGGGTTTGGGAAATACGAGGGGTCAAATTTTGGAGTCTCCCATTGAAATGGCTGGCCACCCTTACAACAGTGCTGCGCTACCGTGCAGCCTGTGATAAAAAGAACACATAAAAAATTTCAAAGAAAACGATTGCATAAGTAAGATCCTTGCATGATTAGTTTGAGCGAAGCAAGAATGGGACGTATTTTCAACAGCACGTGGACAAGTTTGTAGCACATAACTACACTAGTAACTGTCACAAAAAAAGTCCATTTTCCTAAAAGTGCATAATTTTCTGATAAGAAGCTTACATTAAAAATCAATGTTCTACGAAAATGACCTAAAACGCGCCGCCATGATGGCTAAGCAGGCACACAACCGGTGAGCCTAGCCCATAGACATCATGAATATTAATGACCTAGTCTAGGTTGATGACGTCACTGGCTAGGATATTAAATGTATATGGGCTAGGCTGATGACATCACCGGCTGTGCACAACACTGCGCAACGGTTGAATTTTTTAACATAACGTAAGATAATGGTGCATTTCTTTTGGCACTGCACATTAATTTTGTATATTTACAAAGATCAAATCCACATATTATATATGCAACGTTAAATGTCTAATTTAAATCTACATAAATTGAGCGAGTGAGTTTGACTGTGACCATTGACCTTTAGTGTCATAGTAGCACAAAATATGGGCGTGAGGAAGTAGTTTAATAACTGCACATCACCACAAAAAAATCACCTCAAATTTAAACTGGATGTGAGACAATGAACAGTGGCAATAGGAACATCATTAGAGATGCACTCACATGTCTTTGGACAATTAGCAGTCAGCTGATTATTGACACCTAGGAAATCAGCCTCTGCAACTTTGAACATTTCACCTGAAAACTGACACACCGCTTACTCAGAAATGCTCTAGAAGACGTTGATACTAATTTAGGTTTTTCTAAACCTTTTTGCTTTCCACTCACAGTCTGTATATCATGGACAGATGGAAGGATGGACCAAGTGACAGCCACATAAAAATAACATGAAAAATCACATGAGAGCATATACAGCAGACATACGTAATTTTGCTCTGTCATTCACTGCAAACAAGAAATATGAGCACAATATACAAAATATTACAAAAGTAAACATACCGACATTGGACTGAATGTTTACATCAGCAAGCTGACTCATCAGTCTACAAAAACATACATCATAGTCAGCAATAGAGTTGTCCAACTTGCCAGACAACCTGTAACTTAATGGCAAACACATAAAAACTAAGTATTCACAAAACAATGATAATATTTACCATCTGCCTGACAAATAGTTACCTACCACGCACAGAATGCACATGCCAGATGACATACCTTTTTTCAGCTTCTTCTGCAGCACTAGGCAGAATTCAGCTTAAAAGTGCACTTTAGCATTAGGCCTACTAGCAACAGTTTAACTGAAGAGTGCATACAATGAATAACTTTTTGGATCACTTAGGGGTAATCAAACAACTATAGAAATATTGGATGCTGTTTTGACTAGAGCAATTTCGACCACTGAATATATGTTGTCAATAATTGTCATCTGATATTCAGTTTTCATTAAGATCAGTATTTACAAAACAAAACACACCGTCCTAGGAACCACTCAAGGTGTCCGTCCTTAAATGTCATGCAATCCACTTCCAAAGTTCAGACCATGCACTGACACAAAATTTAACCATGGCTTCAATGTATAGACCAAGCACACTCACACCGTCAACAACATTTTTTGTGCAACATTGAACTGTGCGTGTGCATGGACAATAACAACGATGCTTCACAAAAATTTTAACAGAACTTTTAACAAATTAGGTCAGACCACGTTTACGCCAGGCGTGAAAATGAAAAAGCAAATAGGTAGGTGGATGACTGCATGTTGTCAGCAGCACAAAACTGACACAGTTTTCTAGTTACAGCAAGTGATGTTTTTGTCAGCATAACTACGTGCCTCTCTTACTCAGATTACTTACTGGTTGGTTGTTCAGTTGTCATTTCTCATGTTTTCAATCAGCCATTCAGTGCACTCGTCCTACTGTCTGAGAATTACCATCGTTCAACTATCACCCTATCATTTTTGTCTGCACCGTTTTAACAGAACACCACCAGTGATGTGTGGATCCTGAAATTTTCGGTCCGCATCAGTCCTTGGATTTTGACCAAGGATCCACTAACAGTCTGTGTCTGCACTGAACAGGCCTAGGCTTCTAGTCATTAGTACGTAAGGCAGGCCACTACACCTAGGCCTGTAGCAGTTTACAATTTACTGGTTCCAGTGCTACCGTGCTATGCACATCTCAACACACAACAGTGTTACATCACTTCTTTCTATTTTTAACTTTTATTAGATTTTGGGCTGCAACACACATTTCAAGAGTGGCAGCATTTATACAAGACGGTGGCACCATCTGGCGTATGTAAATACATCATTATGGTCTAATTCTGCGTAAATACACTCATCACAGAACAGGATCCACGTCAGTCTGCATCCACAAAAAAATCCCTTGAATCTGCGTCTGCAAACTGACGCTTCCACAGTCCGCACACCTCTGAACCCTTTTCACATCTGTCAATGTAACCTCCAGTGGCAAAGACCATCATCCCCAATATACACACGCGACAAAAATCAACCAATCAAAACTAATTGTGTAAATATAGATAACCGCTTTTTATGTTTAATAATAAAGCTCAGTGCTACGGTCAGTTCAACGAACTGAAAGATTGGTGACCGAAATTACTATCGTCAGTTCGCCGAAAGTGAGTCGAAAGAGTTAGAATTTACTAAAAGCAGTTCGGCGCTACTATTAATTTCACACAGCCTCCAGGACTGCATTAGAGATGGTGAATAGACTCACTATTTCTAAAGTAAAAAAATATTAGCAGGACCTTTAACTCTTGAGATCTGCGCAGGTGGAGAGTGACGCTATAGATCTACCATGACTTGTGCAGAGCGACGTTCTTTCTTTATACAAGATGGACAGAAAAAATGATTAAGCGCCACAGTTCTTATTCATATGTTTTCAAAATACTGAGAAGTTAAAAATCTTCTGGTTTATTCTAAGTTGGACAATGGCAGAATTAGACCATAACGACCTGCTCGTGTACTTACAGCATAGACCTACAAGAAAAGCCCAGCTAATGCAAAGGGGAACGAGCAACAGCAGTGCATGCTTGAAGGCCCACTGTGAACAAATCTAAGCTCCATTAAAAACCCCTATTTTTGCATTCAAGGTCATTGATCTTGATGGCAATCAAGAGCCAGTGTACGAATTCCTATTAGAGACTAATAGTAACCTAGGCCTTATCTTGCACCGTTACTGAGATACAGTGACTTATTGGCTAAAAATCGCAAATTCTGCCCACCCCCTCTCATTTAGCGCCCTCGTTTGGGGTGACCCCCTTTCAGTTTATGGAAAAGCTTTACATTTACAGTTCCTGAAACTAGAGTCTTCGTGACAGCTGATGGGGATAATTTGGTAATCCTAGCTTAGACTGTTTTTGTGACAGACAGACAGGCAGACAAAATTGTGATGGCAAAGACGTACTACAGCAGTACCTGCTGTCTCGCGTAAAAATTTTACTGTGCAACTTAGATTTACTTATTTTACCTTTATTAGGTAGTTAATTAACTTTCTCCTACATTTTAGTCTCACCAGGCCGTCAACTTCCGATGAAGTTTCAGTGGCTGCAGTGACATGAGACCAGTTCAGCGCCTGACAGTGACGGCGGCAGGGCCTCACTGGCTCTGCAGTGTTGGGCGTCATCCATTTTCCCCGAACCGAAAGTAGCAAATTTTGCGTTGCTTCCATCAGTTTGCCGAACTGAAAATATAATTAACGAATAATAAACCAGACATCGGATAAGCTGCACTGGTTATTACTTGTATCATATTCTGTGGAAGGACGAGCCTATGTGCAGTGCTGCAACTGCGAGTCTACAAAGTACGATGGTAAAAGGTGGATGTGCGAATATGCGGATGTGGCAACGGGTAAAAGACGGATGTTGATGCGGAGGACATCCGCTTTTTACCCATCGTACTCAGCCATGCTTTTGGACCAATAAGCGGTGTATTAATTTGGGTGCTGCCGTTTAGGCGCCATCTTTTTGGTGCCACCATTTGGGCGCCATGCTTTGTGAGTGGCACGTTATTGAAATTACTGTACTTTGCACATTGTTCGAGTTAAAATCATAAGTTGGCAAAATAAGTAAGTTGGCAAATCTGGGTTTACGACAGTAACTTTTTGCTGCACTTAGTAGTCATCGTTGTCGTCATCCATTGTCGTTCATCATCGTGTGATGTCACTGTAAGTCATCGTCGTGCGTTGTCGAGCGTCATACTATGTCGTTGTGCGTCGTCATCATCATAATTACATCATCGTCTAGGCCTATGGAGAGTGTGGACTGTGAAGAAATTCACAGCGCAGACTTCAAACGACTGCCGCCTATAAAGCGTCCACTGAGCAGTTAATTACGGAGCGAAACGTTACCTAATATAACTACTGGGAATGATTGAAAAACTCAACAACTTTCATGACTGGTAATGTACGTGACAACTATTATCCGCTCATCCGTCTTTTACCCACACATCCGCACTTAGCATCCGCAGATTTTATCCGCCTTTTACTCGTTGCCACATCCGCACATCCGCAGATCCGCGTATTACCCATAGCCTTTCCAAACCTTTCATTTGGTCTTTCCACTCTAACGACCGGCGACGTCTTCAGTTTCCAATCATCCGTCATGATATTGTCTTTTGTAAACTGCTGAACACTAGATAAAATTCACTCGTGTAAACAATATAACTGCTTATGCAACACTAACAAAGAAAAATTTAACCGGAAGCATATCAAAACACAAAAAAACAACACAAAAGTAGACTTTCCAATAAAATCACACTTTATTAAAGATGCGCTTGCGGTTGAATTTGCTAAACAATTAACCGAAACTAATAAAGTTTAGTCAACGTCCAAACGCAATATTTTGATGTCACAGACGTAACTAGAACGAACTAAAATGTCTTAAAATGAAAATAAAATGACAGAAACTGTGTAAAGGGGCAGTGGATACCCGGGTCTTCGAGTAAATCCCTGCTGCAAACGTATTTCCATGCACTTAGAGCTTGAAAAGCGCATTTGGTAGCAACGTTTTTGATTACTTCTAAGCTTAATGCAATGTTTATTGGTGTCGCCTGATGGAGCGGGGGTAACAAAAAAACTACCTTGGCTACGGACCACCGCTACAGATAGTGTTAAGGTGCCGACACGATTAACACGATCAACGCCTCTGGTAGACTGATTGTGCGACATCAACGTCAAGTCAACTACTGCACGATCAGCCGCTGTTGAAACAGCAGCAACTTCATCAACACGACTTTTTGTTGTACTTCTACTTTTAGAATTAAGCGCCCTATATGGGACAGGCAAACAGACGGACGGGACACGTAATTCGGCGTAAGATAATCGATAGAGCAAAAGTGACAGACACGACCAGCAAAGTTAATGAATAAAATAAACTTTGACCTGACCCTATAATTCCTATCCTAACATGCGTGGCTAAGCCGCGGATACCCATAATTATGCTACCACAAAGAGACGAGTTAATCTATGTAGGGGTAGCCCTAAGTATTTTGTGGCCAATTCGCACCTACGTTGAAACTCAACCCAACTCAACTGTCATCACTGCGGGTGGCAATGGAATGACGTCGACCATGGCGTCCTATAGGTGTGAATTGGAAATTACGCGTGTTTCAACAAGAAATTTGAGCTAATGCTCACGAGACGCGCGAAAGCCTACATCAGTTCTGGTTCACGCTAAGTTAATATACAAATAACAAATTTTCCATCTGGATCGCATAACGATAGTAGCGTGCCGCCATCTTGTGAATGATATAGACTTGTGTCACAGTCCGAAATCGCCAAAAAATCCATAAAACCTCCTATTTTGGCGTTCAAGGTCATTCATTCAAGGTCATTGAATTAGGCGCCAATCGAGAGCCAGTATACGACTTCCTATTAGTGATTAATAGTAACCTAGGCCCTATCTCGCACAGTTACTGAGATACAGTGACTTATTGGCCAAAAATCGCAAATTTTGCCCACCCCCTCTCATTTAGGGCCCTAGTTCGGGGTGACCTTCTTCGAAGTTATGAAAAAGCATTACGGTTTCTGAAACTAGAGTCTTCCAGGCACCGAGGGTAAAGATCTGGTGTTCCTAGCTTGCACCGTTTTCGCTTGATCCACCCGTGTGACGGACGGACGGACAGACAGAATTGCGATGGCTAAGACGTGCTGAAAGCAGTAGCTGCTTTCGCGCGTAAAAACGCTGAGCAGCGTACATGGCGATTTCGTTGACATCTTGTTGCTGCTGGGTGCTGATGTAGATTGCGCCAACAGAAGTGACTCCGGGTTCGTCGCTGACATTGCAGTTGCCATTGCACGCCCACTTGCACGGCTCTACTCCCGTGAACGAACACGCCGCTCCGTCGTCCGCCGTCAGCTCCTCTGACAGTATCGGTATACAGATTGGCTTGCAGTCGCGAGTCGGCTCCGGTCTGCCTAGACACTGCAAATCACCACAGATTTTAACTTTAACCCTAACCCTAACTTTGGCTGCTGACGTTATGGCAGATTAGCAAGTAAATGCGAAAAACGAAACACACGTTGCAGGTGTGCGTGTGTTGCTGAACAGTATGCAGTCGGTCTCTGGGCCGGACAGTCGGTCTGTGGAACTGGACAGTCGGTCTTTGGGACCAGGTGGTCAGTCTCTGGTGCCGGTCAGTCGCCCTCTTGGATGGACAGTTGGTCTATGTGACCGGATGCTTGGTTTCTGGAACCAGATGGTCTGTCTATGCAGCCGGACATTCGATCTCAGGGGTCAGTCAGTCGATCTTTGAGATTGGACAGTCGGTCTCTGGGGCCAAATGGTCAGTCTCCGGTGCCGGACAGTGGATCTCTGGTGCCGGACAGAAGATCTTCAATGCTGGACAATCGGTCTCTTTGACCAGCTGGTTGATCTGGGGCCAGATAGGCAGTCTTTAGGGCCGGACGTTCAGTTTTAAGGGTGGGTCAGTCGGTCTTTGAAGTTGGACAGTCAGCCTGTGACTGAGGTCTCTGAGGTCGGACCATCGGTCTCAAGGACGAATGGTCAAACTCTGGTGCCGGACAGTCGCCCTTTTCAATGTACAGTGGGTCTCCGGGGCTGGACAGTTGGTCTTTGTGACCAGATGCTTAGTCTCTGGGACCAGACGGTCAGTCTTTGAAGCCAGACAATCGGTCTCAAAGGCCGGATGGTCAGCATCTGGGGCCAGACAGTCGATATCAGGAACCAGACAGTCGGTCTCTGAAACTGCAAAGTCGCTCTCTGGGGCGGTTGCACACCGGCAGTCGGTCTCTGGGCCAGAGGATTGATCTCTTGGGCTGGGTAGTTAAAATACTGCTGCTATATAACAAGTTTTACATCATTTTAATTGATTAATAAACATTATTCTTATATTCTTTGTATAAGAATAAGTTTCTGCGGTGGACTGATGGCTTATGTTTTAATATGGCTTATGTATGTAAATTTTTTTTGTAACTTATTTGTGTTTCCCCAAAAAGACCTAGCCCCCTTTTTATATATCATCAGCTTACCGTGCCGGATGTACGAGCGTAGGCGGCTTCATGAACTAAGCATCGATAACCCTTTCTGCTTTCGGCCTGTCTTACCATTTCGACCAGACTCCTGTCGCCCCATTGAACGACATCATCGATCCATTGTTTCTTTTGTCCTCCTTGTCGACGTTTTCCGGGCATGATGCCCAGCATGATGTGTTTCTCTAGACTCTCGTGACGCGTTGTGTGACCGAAGTATTTCAGTTTGCATGATTTCACTTGCCCCAACAGGCTCCTGTTTTGGCCCACCCTTCGTAAAACCTCCTCGTTCATCACATGCTCCACGTAAGAGATGCGCATAGCACGTCTGTAATGTAAGGGTTGCATCTTAACTTTATTTACCAAACAATCAAAAATATTTTCCTATTAGTTGTCGTTGGTCGCTCGTGAGTCGCTTGGTTCAGGCCGCCGGCCGATCAGTGCGCGTTAAAGACATCTGGCAGATACCGCAATAAATCACACCGCCGTTCACTTAGCGTCTTCGGCGGCGAAGCCGCCAACCCCCCTCC
>Ga0209367_1009761_pt1 | contig 12960 bp, 7 predicted proteins | sample WorMetLIZISLAND2_FD_187412 | JGI IMG/M metagenome (GOLD analysis project Ga0209367, IMG submission 187412) | Marine gutless worms symbiont microbial communities from Max Planck institute for Marine Microbiology, Germany - Olavius geniculatus... ... | reverse complement strand
CCCTTCGATACCCCTCCCCCCCAAAAAAACTGAGGGGCCCGGACATGTTCTTATCCACATTAAATTTGGTCAGCGACTAAAACGTACGTTACGCGAAATCCATTTCTTGATTATTTTCCGGAGTTTTGGACTGTATTCCACTCATTTAACTAGTGGACCTGGCAGTAATTTTAGTATTTAAATCACGGCAGAATGCCTGATTGATCGGTGATCGAATGATTGATTGGCGTGGTTGTGTGCCGGGTGCAGACGAGCTGCTCGGAGAGAAGGAGAAGTACAAGACGATCAGCGAGGACCTCGACTTCACGTTCACCGAGCTGGCCGGCTTCTAGGCCACGCCCATACGCACCTGCTCTTGTCAATCAAATCTCATCAACATCAATCAGTCAGTCAATCGATCAATCGCAGCCTGATTGCCTGTCGTCATCTCTTCTCTTCTCTCGTCTCATTCGTCTCTGGCTCGCTTTGCCAACGAATTACTTCGATATTTGCCTATTTAATTCACGGACTGCAGATGGCGAATCGCACCAATTGCTGCAGTACGCATTTGCTATCACGATTAGGCTCATACTGATCGACACAGCGGAAAATTGTTAATTGGTCGCAGCAGTCTTTTCGAACGATGGATGATTTGTATAGTTTACTTTTTAGCCTTACTCTGCCTATACTCCGCTCTACGCTGTATAATATCATCGACCATTAGATTCACCTAGCCATATATTCCTCCTGTCATTGCCTGGGGCTTATAATTATACACACACGCGGATGGATACGTTGTTGTCTGTCTCCGTGGTGTCGACGTCGTCAGTGCGAAACTAGATCGTAGGTTGTCAGTCACGCACGAAACTCGGCAAAAGAAGTGACAAAGCTTCGGCTGCACTAATATGTCGTACTGTCGTTTTGCTCTGTTTCTGACACATTGTAATGTCGTTGCATTTATCTGCATGAGATCATAGTGCCAATAAAGTAGGCTATGTACACTTATCACACAGTGAATTAAACCGACACTGTCATTCGTACCGTGGTTAGAAGTCTAATCTCTTAATCACGGTTCATACATGTACATTACCTTTCTCGAGCTACTTCTGGTACTTCGTCCTCCCATCTCTTACAAAAGTGTCTGCTGTGTAATAGGGTGTTTACACGATCCAGCAAACGTCCAGCTTCATTATAACATATGGCAGCAAACGTTTAGCATTACATTTGCTGGAAGTTTGCTGGATCGTGTAAACACCCCATTATAGATCTCATTCCAGTCAAGCGTGACGGTTGAAACGCATCTCCTATTTGTTTATCACACGCATGTCCCACGCAGAAGTTCACATCGTCGATCATAGTTAGGAACTAAGCATGTTTCAACACGCTTCGTCACGCTTGCATACCATGATGAAACGTATACTTATTATAAAGTATTTTATAGAAATATTTAGAAAAATTCAAGCATAAACTAGGCTCAAATCCATTTCCAAAACGAGTAACTTTAACATTGGCCAATTGTTATTACCGTGACGAGTGATTACTACGAAGCAACGCCATGGCATGTAACTGCATATGTTCCCAATTTAACCCACAGGATGGGATAGGCCTACAACAGGCCTCCTACAATGTCAATCCCTGCCGCTGTGCAATTAACACATTAACTGCAAGAGTCACAAATATACATCGTGAGCCATAAAACACCTATTTTGTGAACAGCTCCGTGAAAAATTGGCCGATTTTGATAATTTTTGGCATGCAACATCAAGAAAATAACGACATAAATGACTATACTTTTGCCCACCTCACCCTAATAGTATCACTACACTACCTTGTGAAATGCAGAAGTCGTAGTTTGGCCATTTACAATAATGAATTCATACTGGGTAGCGCCTAGCTGCGCTGGCTCAGAAATGATTAACTGAATAGCGACAAACACGACTGGCGATTACTGTTTCTCAAAAAGTCACATGTGTCACGTCACAATGTATGCTTCTGCACTACCTAGGGAAAGCAGATCAAGCAATATATGTGTTGAAAGAAACAGAAAACCTGAAAAAAACATCCCTGACATTGTCGATCGTAACTTCAAGGAAGATTAGCAGATTTTAATAATTTTTGGCAGAAATATTTCTGACACAACTAACTATTAAATAAGTGTTTTAGTTCCCACCTTGCCCAACATCTGCTTCTGCACTACCTGCGAAAGAAGACCAAGCATAATACGTGTTAAAATGAATGAAAAAAACGTCAATAAATTCCCTCTATACTAATCTGGGGGCCCCAACAGCCTGTCTATTACAAGGTTTGACTGTCATGCAGCAGTGTGTCTACCAGATAAAGTTTAGAAATGTTTGTGAAGTCAAGAAGCGACTCGTACAGCCTGGATTGGTCTGGAGCAGAACATTAAGTGAATGCAGAAAGCGTCTCCTTGCCTGTGTTCGCATAGTGGGCCACCACTTCAAGCAATTTTACTGCAGGCAGTTGAAAAATGGACAACTGGATAAATTGTCAGCCAAAGTGTCAGAAATGTGAAGAAAATTTGTTTTTACGTGTTATGTTAATTAAGCAATTATATCGCAATGGATAAAAAAGTGATATTTCGCTGGTTGTGTTTTCCCCAGGTAGTGCAGAAACAAACGTTGGGTGAGGTGGGAAACTGAACGGTCATTTGATGGCAAGTGTGTCAGGAATATTCTTGCCAAAAATTATCAAAATCTGATAATTGGTTTTTAAGTTATAGTTAAAAATGTCGGGGATGTTTTTCGACACAGTGTAGCGTGGCAATGGGACAGACACCTCGTTCCACAGAACGTATTTCGAGTTTGAATATAAAAATTTGTACAGAATTGTTCTAAGATAAGGTTTTGCAACGTATTTGTTCTTATTACAGTGATTTTTGGATATTTATAGTTCACAAGGTGTGAACGTACATAAAATGTGGTGTGATATTTAATAACCATCTTATTACAAACTGTCTGCGGAATGTGCCAGTGAAAAAAATTCTGAAAATCGGTCATTATCTGGTAAATATTTGGACAATGACAAAGTGAGAAGTTTTTACGCACGAGAGCTAGCTTAGCTAGCTATAGCATGTATTAGCAAAGGTAATTCTGTCTTGGTATCTGTCACGTCACGGTACCGATCCAAGACCAGGTGAGATAGAGACTTCGGGTTTTCACCATATGATAGCTCAGAGTCTCTAGTATTTTGTGACAAATTTTCATGCCGCTGGGTGATGGGGGTCCCCTCGAACAAGGGGAGAAAGACGGGCACCCCTCTAAAAGTTATTTTACCGCTATTGGCTTGTCTGGCGTGAAAATGATTGCAGATAGGCACAGACATGCTGCTTATCATAACAAGCACTGACGACAAGTTTCTTAGTAATGTCAACATCGATGACATTGAACGACCTTGAACCTCAAAAATAGGGGGTTTTAGTGAATTTTTTGCGATTTCGGGCTGCGAAACGTATTTCAAGAGTGAATTGCGCCGAAATGGCTGGAGATAGACCGAGACAACCTGCGTACGAAATTTTCACCACCGAATGTAGATTTTAGCAGTCCAAGTCAGGACCCTCTAGGTTCAAGGAAGCCTGCGCACGCAAGTGTCAAAGAGAAGTACTCCTCTAAAAATGGTTATTTATCCACTGTTGGCTTGTCTAGCGTGAAAATGGTTGCAGATAGGCACATATATGCCACATATCATAACCAGCACTGGCGACGAGCTTCTTAGGAATGCCAACATCGATGACCTTAAATGACCTTGAACCCTAAAAATATTGGTTTTAGTGATTTTTGGCGACTTTTGGCTGCAAAAAAGTGAACTGCGACGAAATGGATGGAGATAGACCAAGATTACCTGCGAACAGGAACTGCTACAGGCTCTCGCGCGTCTCATGAGCATCAGCTCAGATTTCTTGTTTGAGACATGAGTTCAGTGTTGTGTAAGATCTAATTTACCATCAGCATGCCAAATACTGCAGTTTGAAGTTCTCATCTTATACAAAATGCAGGTTGTTTATTCACTGTTTTGCACCAGAGACTACAACCCAAAAGTAATAGGCCTAAGGTGGCATTAAACAGCACACTTCTCTACAGCAGCCTATACTTCACTTCACAACGCTGAACTTTACACGAAACATGGCATCAAATCACAACAGACTGTACAAGACACAAATATGTAGCACACACGCTCGCCAACACATGATTCTTGACACAACAAAGTGTGAAACTTAAGCTAAACACAACAGCAATAACTGACTAGCAAAATACTCAACTAGGTAGCATGAAACATAATGGGAGCCACAGAGTGAACCACAATTGTTAGTCCAATCACCCAAGCAAATTGAGTGATGAGGCAATATGGGATAATAATAATAATAAACCCCTCAACCGATCGACACAAAATTTGAAAGAGGTGATTACATCCGCGAGACGACCCCCTCTGCAAAATTTCGTGCAAATCCGTCCATTGGGGGCTTCTTGGCAAGTGGGTGAAATATAACAAAAATTTTTCTCTGATATATACCTTTTTTTATATACCTATATACCTTTTTTTGTTGACCGACCTACAGGTCAGACCGCCCGGCGGATTTTCACACGCGATGGCTCGGACAACGCAGCCTCATGCAAGGGTCAAACCTTTTCAGGAACCAAAATTCGAAGGTAATACCTAACCCCTGAAAAATCCCCCCAAAGTCGAAAATTGGGCCCAAAAACAACTGTAGATAGGATGTTTAGCCAAACTGCCGTTCTGACCTCAATATGCTCTAGCAAACATCTGACCAGTATACTGAAGAAAATGAAGGCAGATAGGAAGATGGGACTAAAAGCAACACAAAACAGACTGACTCAGAACCAGAGACTGATGTCATAACAGCTTAAAATTACGAGTCCAAATAAATTGTACATTGGCTGGATTTACTGACGCACAATGAACACGAACGAACATACAAGAATCACACACAAATTATGGCCTCTGTCTCACAGCATCACATCACATGTTAAACATCAGTATATGAATAAAAATTATGCTTATATTTCAGTCATGCAGTAGCCAAATATTTGTAAGACTCCCAAAAAAACGATTCACTTAGCAGAGAAAGTCATCTTGAACCAACTGTGACAGACCGTGTTACAGCCTAAAAGTTTTGGTTCTGTAAATGTCATAGTGCTTTTTTTCATAAGAACATAAATGAGGTGTTGCCTGTATAACAAAGCATCAACCTCTGTCCAGGCTGCAAACAAAGTTGAAACACGCAATAATCACACGCATTTACTTACTATAGCATGTTCTGCCTGTTGTCAGTGTTGTCATAGCTAGTCTAAAGCAAACATAACATCATTTAAAAAAACAGCAAAGCCGTTGAGCCAGCACGTTTGTAATCATTGGCAGCACCACAAGAATGGCCACTGGAACTTAGAGACATGCTCTGGCCGGCCTCCATTGGCGTTTGGACCCAGCCATAGCATTTTTGCATTAAATACCAGTGCCACTAGACCACTTTTTGCACCAAATATGTACAGTTCAAGAACCTTGCTTTATGACTGGACTTTATATAATGTGTCCATAAAACTGCTTCAACTGCCACTGAAGTGGAGCGAGTGCTTCAGCTGTTGGCAACAAAGATGAAGATTTGCCCACAAACTGCACTAGGGGCAGATGAACCCCATCCTTGCCTAACGCATGGTGCCACCCCTGACGAAATTCCTGGTTGTTTGATTTCTACATCGATGACATTGAACGACCTTGAACCCCCAAAATAGGGGGTTTTAGTGAATTTTTTTGTGATTTCGGGCTGCGAAACGTATTTCAAGAGTGAATTGCGCCGAAATGGCTGGAGACAGACCGAGACAACCTGCATATGAAAAATGCATATGAAATATACAGGCTGAAATGTTTCACAAGAAGCCCACGATACTATCTCAACATCGCAAACAGATCACTCATTCACTGTGCAAGCTCCTTTTCTCTCAATGTTCTGCTCTCCACATATTTATGGCTGCTATTCAGTTAACACCAGAGACAGCACCTGCTAATGCAACGACACACGTAAGGCAAAAAAAGACCATGCATGCTGCACACAGAAAATGAGTGCTAACAAAAACAGCGATTAAGTTAATAACACCAAACAGTTACAAAAAGATCAACAACAAAACAATTAACATGCACACATACTAGTACAAAACTACAGCAACCATGGCGACTAATTCTAGAAATAGAGAGGACGGCATTACTCCAGTGAACTAAAAAATATCAGTCCAGTGACGACCATCCACCTAGACCTGTGCAATTCTTAACTATTGACTTATGACCTTATGAGTTGATAATTGGCACACTAGGAAACATTCACGCCAGTTTTATTATGTTTTTTACTTAGGAAACCAAACAGGACAAACAGACAGATGGATGGACAAACATGCAGGACTGTAATAAGAGAGCCCCCTGCAAAACCACAAATGAAACGAGCAACAGCAGAAAATGTCCCAACCATTCAGATCAATAAGCATAGATCATCTTACTGCTACATATTAGTCTTTCACAGACAATGACAACAATTAAGTAACAAATTACTCAATTAATGCAACAAGTAATAATAACAAAAAGAAACTAGAAAAACACTCGGAGAGCGCAGACCTCCGTTAAGCATTTATGCCCCATTTAAAGCAATGTTAACGAAAATTTCAAAGTGATCCAGAATCGAGGATTCCTTCCGGATCACCCCCAAAATTAAATCACTGGTAGTTTGTGCCATTCCCGACATTCCTTGAAAATTTCAGAAAGATCCTTCCATAACTTTTTGAGTTATCTTGCTAACACACAGGCAGACAAACAGACAGACAGACAAACTCTGGCAAAAACATAACCTCCTTGGCGGAGGTAATAAAGGCCCATAAAAAGCACTCCAAAAAATTCCAAAGAGTTCGATTTTTTACGGCCCAGCTTAAAGTGGGGTATGGTGCATCAAAGACAGAGATGCATAGCACCAGAAATTGCCAGCATTAATTTTTAGAGTCACACAGCTGCAGACAAGGCATGGCACAACACTACAACACTTCTAGACTCACCCACATCCCACAATCATGTGAATGACTACAACAACTAGAAATACTAGTCACAACAAGGAACATAACATCAAATTAAACTAAAAGTAAACTGAGAATACATCGGCATAGATACCAGGAATTCAATAAACCAAAGCCCCAAGCTCCTTATGACCCCAAGTGTGGTGATAGTGATAAAAAGAAGGCAGGAAAATAATAGACAATCAAACTCACAAACCAACACAACATGCTACAACAAATGCAGGAGCCAAGTCGGTCTTCGGTGCAGGTAGCAAGCAAACACCAGTGAAGCCAAGTGCTGCTTTACAGCACTGTTACTGTACAACTGTAATAACCAGACGCCACTAGCTGTGCTAAATATTGAATAAAACACCTAACAGCAAATGCCAACATTAAGGCAAGAAAGGCATCAGTAAGATGGCCAAGAAACTAAGTATAAGAAAGCTCCACAAGCAGACATCTAATATAATACAGTGATTGGGACTCAGGCCACTACTGAAATGTGTTGTTGAAGTTGTAAAATGCTGCGCCGAGCTCGAACAGCAAGGGTGACATCTTACAACTGAGACAACATAAATGCCACTAATGACCACAAATGCCAGCTGCTACTTGTTTTGCTATATCTCATACTTAAAAGGGACAGGCATCCTTTTTACTATTTTACGCTCACTTCCAATTAAGTGAATAAACCCGTCCACCATTGATGTCACGGTCATTAGCTGATTAGTAGGTCTGTCTATTATCCAACTGGCTCAAGTTAATTAAATATTAGCTGGTGACAGCAGTGTTTTTGACTGCAATTAGCAGTATTTCTAAATAATCTAATAATCTACATGGTGTTTTATAAGAAAGGGACCCCTTTTTGTTTTTTTCATCATTCATTCAAATGATGATCAATTTACACAAAATTTTTACCAGTTGTAGCTGAAAAAATACTAATTCAAAATATTGCAACAAAATATGGCAGTTGATTAAATATTCTTTGCTAGTCATAACGTAATGCTGACATCATAATGTGTCACAGGTACAAGCTTGATAGTCTCAACTGGTGCTGTCCATCGCTACCCTGCTCCGATGGTGAAAAATCTGGTTCGCTGATGACAAATTTTTGAAGTTTTACAGTTGCAGCCACAAAAAATGCACAAAGCAATCACATTTACATTTACGTGTCTGTGGAGATAGCTGAACTTTCATATGTTCGAGCAAGACAGTGCACTAGCACACTGAGCTTGCAAAATGGTTGCGTTTTTGGATTGCAAGATGCTTGATTTCATGTCCCATGTTGCTTAGTGCTGATATGATAAACATTTTTCATTAGCGAACCAGATTAAGTTCACCATCGAAGCTGGGTAGCAACTAACAGCACCAGTTGAGACTAGCAAGTTTGTACCCGTGACACATTATGATGTCAACATTATGTCAAGACTAGCAAAGAACATTTAATCAACTGCCGTATTTTGTTAAAATATTTTAAATTAGTATTTCTTCACCTACATCTGGTAAAAATTTCATGTAAATTGATCATCATTTGAGTGAATTATGACAAAAACAAACAGGTATCCCTTTTTTTATGAAACACCGTGTCACTCAAGTGGTTCAAACTATTGCTTTGAAGTATCAAGCAAACTGCACTGGCACAGATATCATGAATATTAATGAGGCATAGCTGTGCCAATAATAATGGGTGTTAGCATGATCACGTGATGAAATAGTCCTCAGTAGGGCAATAATGAGTTGATTGTTGACTGGCAAACATTATGCAACGTGATATGGACCAATCACATCCACATATTTTGTTGTGTTGAGGAATAATCTCGGGAAACAGAAGATATCCAATGACATCAGTCCAAGTGAAATTCCATTCACATCCAGCTGATTATGTTGTGCAGGAAATGGTCACTGACATTTAAGGTTGTTCAAAGCAAAAAAAATATCCAGAAAATAGCACATACAAAAAAAACAAATCATGCCACTGCAGACACTGACAAGTCTGCTGAAGCACTGCTGAAGTCTGTTCTATGCCACTGTGATGAGATCTAAGCATGTGTAAGACCTACTGAAACTATGTACTCCTCATTTCAGTTTAACTAACTACATTCACCACCAGACGGACAAATGACACAATTGCATAGCACAAGTAACTAGAAGAATACATCAACCCAGTGCAGATATACTATGCGGCCATCGCCTATACACTGCACTGCATGCGCACACATTCGTACGGTTCCCCTGACCTTTGACCTTTTTTCAAGCTACAAACTGCCACACCAACTACTCCTGCCTGGGAAACATGATTCAAACCAATTCTGGCTTTTCCACATCTTTTTGTGTTTGCTCTAGAAGACAGACGAAAAAAACAGACAGACAGGCAAGACATACAAAATACTGAAATGGCTACAAGCACTCTGCATTACTCTGCACTTCAGTGCTTGACGCTGAGGACTGTGTGACATCAACAGTATCCGACTTGCTCAAAATACAGTATGAGTGAAGATTACAAAACAGTTTATCAGACAGAATTCGGACACCATAACAAAACTGCTCACTGCATTACTGGGCGAGACAGCTCTGTCTCTGTTGTTCCTGCTGTCATTTTCAAGCAACAACTTTATAAAAAAAAAATCCAAAAAATGCCCTCTCCTAGAACTTTACTCCTTTAGCACTCCTGTAAAGTTCACACTAGTTGTTTATAGATTTCACGTGAGCTAGGTTGATATCCATGATAAATTCGTTATCAAAAAATCATGCTAACATGAAAACACACAACGAGAGACAACCACATGGCCACCATCCCCACCAATTCAAGTCAGCATCATGTAATATGCCAACAGTTAAAAAACCAGCGCCAAACCAGAGCAAAGCAAGCCACAAAATCAGCTATTTACAACACAGAGGAATAGAAAAAGGCAATTAACAGCGCACTAAACTAAAGTAAGCAAGTTCGGCCAAATTCACACACCCACACGCTCACAACTGTCAACGAAGTCTGTTGAGAAAGGCAAAAGGCACCGCAAACAACAAACAACTTGAAGACTGCTAGTCACGAGCTGGTCGACTGATGTCTAAGTACGTTTCCGGGCCCCTTCCTTGTTCCTGCTGTCTGGCGATGATGTCAAGTTTCTAATACACAATCAATCACACTGAAATAACAAAATGCACAAGAAAAGCACAGCAGCTGTCAAATGCATCATAGAAAGCCAGCCAAATCAAATCCATTTAGTAGTGCTGTAAAAATTAACGATTCAACTGAATGTCAAAAATTGTTTAACTAATTTTCTGTGATCGATTAAAGTTTGAATAAAATTTTGGCCTACTGGACATCATTAACATCACTAATTAGTGCATTTAATCATCAAGATGTGTGCTTTTGTACTACTTGTGTAGTGTTAAGTTTCGCACTTTGCACTTTGTAAGTTGTTATGATCAGATGCTAATTCGACTACACATATATGGACTGCACAATGTTTTGAATTTTCTTTTAGTTTATAAAAGATGACAACTACCAGTAGTTGAATTCTGCAGTTTTTGTAGTCTTCCAGATTGACTACAAAAATTGGTCAAAACTTAACTGATTAATTGAAATTAATTTTTAAAGACAGACTGATTAAAAATTGTTTAATTAGTAACAGCCCTATAATTTAAACAAAATGCCTAAAAATTCATACATATTGCTACTACAATAACAAGACACTAATAAATGCAATTTTCTGTTAGTTACAGAATGGGACTCTTCAGCTTGCTTTACAAAGATGGAAGCAATTGAAATTGCATTCAGTGCAGACAAGATGAGAAAAAAAGCATAGCAAATACTAAAATGACTATGAGATGAAACAGTGATGGCAAGAATAAGAAATAAAGTATGTCCATGATTAGGAAATTTGAAAAATGAAAAAAAAATAACTGAAAAGGAAAAATACTACAATCACCTAAAAAGCTTTTGGACTGGACTAGTTACAAATAGAAATAAAAAATGTGGAGAACAGTGAACATACACATACACAAAGCTAACACTCAGCGTGTTCGGAGTTGAGAAGGGGGGGAGGGGGTGGATAACGAAGACCTCAAACAGAAAGAAAGAAACAAGACAACAGTGTTAAGTTTCAATGTTTGAACGTTCTGAGCTGCGGTGAAATTCTGTACTGTCGCTGATACAGGCGCGTAAGCTGGTTATAGGTGCACGTATATTTTGCCTGTACGTAAGTTTCGTTTTTTTTTTGGCATCCCCTGTATTAGTATTCTTTTGTCACGTTATCATACCATATATGTGTCGCTGTCTGTCTTGATTTTACTCATAAAAAAACCGTGAGATTTAATTGCCTGTTTGCGCGTTTGATTTTCTAGGACTATACAGGACTATATAGGGTTTGTGAGGCCCTGTAAGATCGTAGGAGCTGTGTTGAACTCGAACTCGCCGTGTTACAGCTATCAAGCTGTGACAGAGATTTTTTTAAAATAGTTGTCAAAAAATGTCGAAAAAATGGATGAACGTTTGGGGGGCAATTTCTAGGGGAATACACGAAAATTTTGAAACGTATACCCCCATATTTGGATTAGAGTTTAATTCTGAAAAATTTGCTGCATAAAAAAATATATAGAGTCCATAGTTTTGGCGCATCGATGCGCAACATTTGGTGACCCCTAAAATGAAAACTTTTTTCAAAAATTTTCCCCTTGCCCTGCCATTAAATTGTAAAGCCTAAAACGTTACCTGTTTTGGACCCCTTAAGTCCCTATGGCAAGAAAAAATTTCAGTGCCCCAACTCCCATATTGCGGGAGATATGAGGGATCAAATTTCCCCCTTGTCCCCCTCAAAATCTGACCGTCAAATTTTAAAAATAATTTACAGGCGGCTAGCCCTTGACATCGCCTACAACTCCTGATAATTTTGTGAATGTCGGCGCCAGTTTATGTTGAGCGGATGGCGGATTTCCTCTGAAACAGAGTCTTGATTTTCTGTTGGATACTCCTTCACAAAATACAAAAAAAAATGTAATTAGAAAGGAAAATTTAACATACACTAACTGGATACAATGACAATGCAAAGTAACTGAGAAAAGAGAATACAGACTGATTTTCTGGCGATAATTTCTGATCCTCCTTTTCGTTCTGCTTTTTGCAATATAGCTCGTAGATGATGATAATGGCAACCAGAATAATGATCTCCATAACAATGCCAATGAACGGCCACAGCGGTGCCAGTCGATCTGCATTTAGCCACATAGGCCAGCAAACTGTTCATCATTTTCACACATTGTTGCACTTTTGTGACAGTTTCAAATACTCACCATAAAGGAAAGGCAAAAAGGCAAACATAAGATCATATCTATCAGCATCTTGACTGCTGACGATAACAAAGGCAATGCCTTAGACTGAACTAACAAGAAATAATACTCGCGTACGTATGACTACTGTTCACAAGCCAATTAGCAGCACTGATAACGAAAGAACGTTTTTAACACTCAACTTTACAAAAATTAACAACTTCCATAATTAATTGTTAATTCTGATTGCAAAACTAGCAGCACTGGTAACTGTCCAAGAAAATGCAGGTTTTTGATTTAGTGAAATGTCAGGTATTTAACCATTACCTTCACAATAACATCACCCACTGAGAATATGAGATTTAGTGTGAGTGTAATCCAAAACAGAACAACTAAAATTTTATTAATGATTAAAACTGTTTGACATTAATCTGGTAAAGGTAAAGGTTGTCAATTTGTATACCGCATCATCGTGCGCATGCGCACGCCTCTAATGCGCTTTCGTCACTAACCAGAGCTGGTGGCCACACGGCCACCGTGTACAACCTGCGGACACAGGCTGGTGCAGCAGCCGGCTAGGCAACCCCAGTCAGCTGTACCAAGGTCCCCACCTTCCGTAACCCATGAAGGTGGGGACCTTGGTACAGCTGACTGG
>Ga0209367_1009760_pt1 | contig 12960 bp, 10 predicted proteins | sample WorMetLIZISLAND2_FD_187412 | JGI IMG/M metagenome (GOLD analysis project Ga0209367, IMG submission 187412) | Marine gutless worms symbiont microbial communities from Max Planck institute for Marine Microbiology, Germany - Olavius geniculatus... ... | reverse complement strand
GGCATAATGATTAACTTTATCAAACGCTTTTGTCATATCCAATGAAGCAATGGAAACCGTTGATCCATTATTAGTAAAATACTGAACAGTATTGCAGAGCAAAGACAGTGCTTCATTACATCCAACCTTTGCTTTAAACCCACACTGAAGATCAGATGTTTCAAATTAATGGTTAAAACGAAACAACAAACAATGTTCGAAAATCTTTGACAGCACAGGACTAATCGTTATTGCTCTGTAATTATCTATATTGGATCTATCTAAGTTGTAATCTGTTCTGTAAGTCATTTTTGGAAGACATCAGATTTTGGACATTCTTGGCAGCTCATAAACTTTTCTGGTTTTTCTGTGTGTTAATTTTTTTAAATGACTTTAGTACACGTTCAGCTGTCTGTTGGGTGTGTGGGTTGCAGCTGCCGGACTATGAAACGCTCGACGCTCGTCTCAAGATGTTTATGGGTCAGTACAACGAGACCGTTCACGGCGGTGAGATGGACCTTGTTTTCTTCAAGGACGCCATGGTTCATCTCATCAAGGTGAGGCCTCGTGTGGCGTGTTTTTGTCTTTCATTCCCTGATGTTCAGTATGGTCCACATCGGCATCAACGCTTTCGCACGCTCTTTTGTCGCGAATTTTCTCTTACTTCCGTCTCCATTTTGTTTCTTTAAATGGCAGTAAATGACACGTAACAAGCAGTAGAACTAGACAGCTGAGCACTGCAGACAGAAATTAAATGATGTAGATATTGGGTGCATTTTATGAAATTTTATCGTCTTGGTCATTTTTGTGTCAAAAATTATGGAATTTGTTGGAAATTTGAAGACGTTCCATCAAAAACAGTTTTGCTTGTTTTTTTGAGACACGGTGTATGTGTGTAAAATATTTTTTGGCGTGTTTGGTGGCTGCAGATCTTACGTGTAATTCGCACTCCGCGCGGTCACTCTCTCCTTGTTGGTGTTGGGGGTTCTGGCAAGCAGTCCTTGACCAGACTGGCGTCTTTCGTGTCGGGATACAAAATTTTCCAGATTACACTTACCAGGTTTGCCCCACTCCTTACTCTCAAGCACTTTTTTCAGAGACTCGTAAGTCGATATTTTTATCTTTTAAGTTTTTGGTATGCGAGTTTAATTCCCCAACGCAATGATAGGCTAATTGTAGTCTTGCTGGCCAAGAATTGTTCGAATTAATTTTTATCTGCCGAATAAGTGCAAATATATCTAGAAGTATTACCAACATGGCGCAGGATGCTTGTACCATAGTTTTTTTCGACTGTGAAAATTGCAACATTGATTTGATGCACTATTCTGCGTCACAGTTTGATAGATACCTCCAGGGTGTGCTTGACGCTAGAGTTATGCAGATGACATGTAAATATCACCACAGTTGTTGCAGGGCCTGCTGTCCACTGACGACAATTTTCTACCTATAAGCTGTTAATTGTAACCATGTCGCCATCTGCAGCGGTTTGGCCGCAATTTTCAACGCAAAGTTACCGACAGCATCCGTCATCTACGTGCATGTTAGCGTATTTTAGCGTTAATTGTAGTGTTCGGTAGCAGCGTTAACGTAGCATGTGTAAAACTGTAGTCTCCGGTGGGAAATTGTTTTTATTTCAACCAAAAGTCAGACGCTGACGTTTGCACGTATCGGCAGTACGATCGATCTTTTCTAGCGACAGCTGGGCTTTTTGTTTTCTTACCGCGATACTTTGTGTCGTCGTTGTCGTGTGGAGGTCTTACAACGTGAACAATCTGATGGAGGATCTGAAGCTGTTGTATCGCGTGGCCGGGGCTGCCGGAAAGGGCATCACGTTCGTGTTCACTGACAACGAGATCAAAGACGAGGCGTTCTTGGAGTTCATCAACAATGTGCTGAGCTCAGGCGAAGTCGCCAATCTGTTCGCCAAGGACGAGATCGACGAGATCCAGCAGAACCTAGTGCCAGTCATGAAGAAAGAAATGCCAAAACGTCCTCCGACCAGTGAAAACCTTTACGACTACTTTCTCACCCGAGCCAAGAACAATCTGCACGTTGTTCTCTGCTTCTCTCCGGTCAGTTACTCATGGCGCCAGAAAAGGAGCAAGAAGCCGTCTGTGCCCCCCCCCCAAAGAGCCCCCTATGCCCTTGCTTTTGTCTTTCTTTCAACAGTTTCCCTTATGATAAATGTTGGTTGTGTTAAAGTGGTAAAAGTTGTTGATGCACGGAACGACTGACTAAGATTGTCATTTGGTCACGCATCAATTTCCCTTGCCTTCACCACTCCCCATCCTTTGAAATTAGGCTGAATTTGACATGTAAGTTGTAACGCGTAAATTTAACTCGATTTTCATTCGTCATACAGTGAAATAACAATAGTCATTAGCACACATGTTCAGCGCAGAAAAAAAACAAAATTTGAATTTGAACCGTTTTGCGACCGGTTTTCCGGTTCAACGAACTCAGGCACGTATAAGTGCAGATATGCGACAGTGTTTGGTGAACAATGTCGTCACAAATGACTCTGTTGCATTTGCTAAGAAAATTTGACCACAGTGTCAAAATTATCAAAGCAAAGGGTGTCCGTGCTGAATTTAATTCGACCTAAACGTGTGTGCTAATGACTGTTGTTATTTCACTGTATATGAATGAAACTTGAGTTAAATCCATGCGCTGCTGTCAAATTAAGTATCAGCGGTGGTGAAGATTTATTCAGGTTGGACAGAAATAGGTTTAGTTGAACGCACTTGTATGCAAGTTTAGCACTTGGTCCGGATAAAATTCCGAAAATTTTGACATATCACACGTGTTTTTACCTCCAACCGTCACTAAGTTATCAACGCTCAAATACTGTGTCGTTATGTTGGCTATCCTTGTCTTACTATCTAGGCTATTTGTCGATTTTAAATGCTACCCACAACCTCATCTGGCAGTCTGTTCCAAGCATCCACAACTTTTTGATTGAAGACGTGTTTACAGCAGTTAGGTATTCTATCATTCTTTTATATGATTTAAAACTATTTTTTCTTGTTATGACGGGAACGCTGAAAAATTCAAGACTGAAATTTGCTAGACGGGAATTTGCAACACAAACGCGCTCAAAAATTCAGAGCTGGAAAATGCGAAGCTGGAAAGTGGGGCAGAGGTGCTGGAGTGAAAAAACTGACTACGGCCAACGTTGTCGAAACCACGTACTGTTTGAACCACGAAATTACTGTCTGATGTCGGTGTTAGGTTGGCGAGAAGTTCCGGACGCGCTCGCTCAAGTTCCCCGGCCTCATCTCGGGCTGCACGATCGACTGGTTCCAGCGCTGGCCCAAGGACGCGCTCGTGGCCGTCTCGTCTCACTTCCTCAGTAACTACAACATTGTCAGCGAGGACGACACGAAGCGACAGCTCATCGAGATGATGGGCACCGTACATGACGGCGTCGCCGAAAACTGCGTCACCTACTTTCAGAGGTTACTTTTTCAGTTTCTGTCAGATTTTATTTTTTGTATACAATTAGTTTTATTTTTCTTAGTTTATTTACTGTCAGCTTGTCTGCTGTTTTTGCAGTGCAAAGTGTGCGTCGTATATTTCTGTTAATTAAGTTGTTAGAACGTTTACTGGAGACAGCAACTTAGCGTTATGCAACAATTTGAAGCGTCTGCGTTAACAAGGTAGTGCGTTGACGCAAATTAAGCGAGGTAGACAGTGATTGCACCTCACACAGTTCTGTCGTCTTGGCCATCTTTGTTCCAGAAATTATCAAATTTGGCGGAGAATGGACAAAGTACTGATAAAATATTTTTCCTTATTTTTTCCGGGATTTGATGTAGATTGTATTGACGTCGCGTATGTACAGATTCCGCCGACAGACCCACGTGACGCCCAAGTCGTTTCTGTCGTTCCTCGAGGGCTACAAGACGTTATACAGCGACAAGGTGGCAAACCTGAATGAGCTGGCGGGACGCATGACGACGGGCCTGCTCAAACTGGACGAGGCCAGCGAGTCAGTCGACGAATTGTCTAAAGAACTGGTCGTCAAAGAGAAGGACTTGGTCGTTGCTAACCAGAAGGCTGACAAGGTCAGATTGTGGTAACATGCAAGTTGTGATGATGACAATAGGATGATGAGAATGAAGAGCCAATATGTTAACTTACAGCTTGCTCAGGTCAACTCCGGTCTCTCGTTACGACGTACGGGAATTCTAATTAATCGATTGATTGTTGCTGTCTTGAGCAAACTGAAGCAAAATCGAAAAAGTAATGATTACGATGCAGTACAGAAACGGTGTAGTCAAAAGCTCACAAAATACAAACTAACACTATACGGTATTAGAAGTAAAAATCTTAATGACATTTTCTGTGCAAAATAAAAGTAGATTGCAGACGTTTATTATAAGTTATTTTAGGCTGTTAAAAGTGCAAAAAATTTTGAGTTTTTTGCTAAATCAAAAAAAAAGCTAATCGATTAATTTTTCAACGATTACTCAATTTGTTAATAGTTAATTTTTACAGCACTGATTTAAATCTCCCTTTATGACGACGACGAAGCTGCTGATGCTGATGATTCTGATCACGATGGCGGGTTGTGCTGTAGGGTTGTGTGTCTAGTCCGAAGGTTCGATAGTTCTAAAGTCTATACGGCAACATGCATTTGCACTAACCTTTACCGTCACCCTGACTTTAACCATAATCTTAACTTCTAAGAGTAGATAGAAAGAGTGAAGATTGAGTCATTGTCTGTGAAAGGTAATGCTAAAGTCCAGTACTCGATACAGCGTTTCTTACATGAGACGAATTCGTGGCCAGAAGCGTTTTGACAATCTCGGAAGTGGCAGCTGATTGGCATGAGCTAATGATACCGCAGCGCACTATGCGGCCATCCATTGCTTGCGTTAACGAACGTTGGACCCGCGGTTTGCAGGAAGCAGACATACCACCGCCCCAGTCAGCCACACTAGGCCTTCGCCCCGTAGCCCGTAAGCTACCACTTATTTTCAGGCCCACGGAAGGTAGGAGGCTGAGTTGGCCTGAGCACACAGTAGGTTAGCAACTTGTTCAAGGTTGCTTGCAAATGACCGGCAGTGAGATTCGAACAGCAACATGGAAGTTATACCCCGTTTACACGATCAAGCAATCATCGAGCAAATATCGAGCAGACGAGCAAACGTCGAGCAAACATCAAGCAAATATGAAGCATGCATAAAGCATAGCCTACACGAAGCAAACATCAAGCAACATCGAGCAGGCATCGAGCAAACGTCGAGCAAACATCGTGCCAGCTCGTCGAGCCAGTTTCATCGTGTAAACGGGGTATTACAAGTCGACTCCAACCACTAGACCACTTGCACCTGCACAGGCACATAAGTGTGAACAACTTGCCCAGAGTTGTTACGTGGTAATGCACCGGCTGGGAATTGAACCGTATACTTTTCGTTCTCGTATCCAACGCCCTAACCACTGAGTCACCAAGCCGTCTGTAGAAGTGTAGGGGTTTATAGGAAAGAACCTCAAAGCTTTCGGACTATCGAATCTTCGGCTGATCGAGCTGGCCCGTGTTGTAGGTGCTGACGGAGGTGACTCAGAGCGCTCAGGCAGCCGAGGTGGTCAAAAAGGCCGTGCAGAAGGTCAAGGACAAAGCTCAGGCGATCGTCGACAACATTGCTCACGAGAAGGTGATAGCTGAGGAAAAACTCGAAGCGGCACGACCAGCATTGGAGGAAGCTGAGGCTGCCTTGCAGGTTAGAGATTCACGCCATTAAACATTTCGATCGCTGTATTCTTCTGCTTTACTGGTCTCTGGCCAGCTTAGCATACTCACGTACATCTGTCCCCGCCCTAAACAACTAACATCCGGCCAACTGCCACCCGGAGATCTCCCCCTCCTTCTCCCACCGGACAATTTCCCTCCACAAAACGCGAGGCCGGACAAATGCCCCTCCCACGTTCCGTCATATGTTGTCGATAAGCAAAGTTCTAAATACGATGCACAGGTGTGGTTTTAAAGGCAAAATATAAAAAAACACAGTAATTTATGATGACGGTAATAATAATAATAATAGAACAGTTGTAGTAGTAACGCTGATCGTTCTGTTATAGGCCTAGTAGTAGTAGGCCTATCATCAGCAGCAGTAGCAGTAAAAACAGCAGAAGCGAACACGAGAGAGCGTGCCGTTTCTGTAGCATTGTGTGCGTTCATGTTCAGACAATCAAAGCGGCTGATATAGCTACCGTGAGGAAGCTGGCAAAACCGCCGCACCTTATCATGCGCATCATGGACTGCGTCGTCATTCTGTTCCAGAAGAAACTCGATCCGGTGGTCCAGGATCCCGAGAGACCGTGTCCAAAGCCGTCCTGGGGAGAGTCGCTCAAGGTTGACATCATGAATTACTGTATCAGTAGACGTCCCAAACGTCGCAATTAATTTGCGGTCGTCCTTATAGCCGGAAGTACCAATCCAATCGTGTCCGTTCTTCCGTCCGTCTCTATCGGTTTCTTATACCCCGTTTACACGATCAAGCTGGCTCGACGAGCTGCTGTTATGTTAGCTGGACGAGCCAGCTCGATTTTCGCTCGATGTTTGCTTGATGATTGCTTCGTGTAGACTATGCTTTATGCATGCTTCATATTTGCTCGATGTTTGCTCGATCGAGTAAACGGGGTATTACGCAGGCTTTTTACTCGAAGATGAAAAGGTGCAGAGAAACCAAAATTGGCACGATCGTTTCTCAGAGAAAGAGGGGAGAGAGTTTATTTTTCATATCCACAAATAGCACAGTAACAATATGTGTATATATCTTAACCTGTCGTTCTTTCGATGAATGAAGACGTATGAAACACGACAAAAGTAACCGGCGTGCTAACATCAGCTCAATACGTCAAAAGTCATGGGACTGCCGCATAATAATGTTGGCGCTGGACACTGGATCCCCGTTTGTTTCTAGTTCTAATTTGGTGCTTGGAATTCCTCGTCGCTTCAGGGCATCTGCACAGCATTGCCTGACGGGGGAAGGGTACACGGAATAGCCACAGACAATCCTGTTGCTGTTCCATCGTCTTGTCTGCAGAACGCCACGCACGCCATGCCACGTAGTGATGGTTATGCCAGAATGTCGGCAGTGGCTCGGTCCAATGGTTTAAGATCCCGAGAGATGTGCGCTGACCATAGTGTGTGTGTGTTGCTGTTTAGTGAAAGTGCTGCTGTAATGGTTAACGCGTTGAGGCGTGTACAGAGCGACTTAACTGAACTGAACTGATACGATTTAGTTTTTGACGAACTGACCAAACCAAAGGGCAAGCAGGGCGAGCCTATTGGTCATTGATTGACGCACACGTGAGCGTAGTCATGTAGGCCACCAACGCCATTAGACGGTGTCTACTGTAATGCATTACTGCTCGCCCATTGGTCAGTTCGTTAAAAACTAAACCATGTCAGTTCAGTGCAGTGCAGTTACGTCGCTCTGTACGCACTTAGTCTCGATCAAAAAAGTTGCTCTTGTGGGACGTAGTTAGTAGGCTACTTGAAAGCATGAACGTCGTCCAGCTATCTTTCTGTAGCTACGGCCGCCCAGGTCAACTCAGCCTGGCCATCCCAGACTGGATAGTTGCAGTGAGTTCAAGTGACTACCAGTTGTGTGAACAGGCACACCGCGCGATGTACTAGACCATATCCGTGGTTTAGCTATGTAAGCAGGTATTTGGTTGGGGGTTTAGGAGATGGAGATTAGCGCCGTTTTGTGGGCTTTGCGTTTAGCGGAAGGAATTTACGTTTTTAGCTTATGTTTCGGTTAGTAATGGCATAATTTGTTGTGCAGTTTTTGTTTACTTGGCTTACTACACTTAGGCCTAATAATCATCCAACTGATAAATTTAAATTAGCTATAGTATTGCCGCATGCAGCAATGAACGAGGAATGAAATCTTCTGTCATGATGATCTAACAGTTGATGGCTAGCAGCACGTTCCTGAACAATCTCATGCAGTTCCCGAAAGACATGATAAACGAGGAAATGTCGGAGCTGCTCCTGCCATATATCAGCATGGAAGATTTCAACCTGGAGTCGGCCAAGAAGGTGTGCGGCAACGTGGCCGGTCTGTGCTCCTGGGTCATCGCCATGTACAACTTTTACGGCATCAACAAAGAAGTTCTACCGCTCAAAGTGAGCAGCTCTGACAACATCCGATCATTTCACTCCCTTACAGTTTTTTATACAAATTGTTTTTGTTTTTAGCATTTGTACAAACGGGGGCTGGAGAAAAATGCAAGTGTGTAACAGTGTCATAAAAGAAGCTACGTTCAGGCACAGGGTATGATACTTATGTAAAAAAATAACTGTTTAGTTTACATACAGCGTAAGGGTGACATTGTATTAGGCCTATATAAAACTGCACGAATTAGAATTTAAAATTTGTTTCAGCAAAGTTTTTCTGAACTATGCAATGGCTATGTTAGGATACAATGCATAATTTGCACTGCAGGAAAACTGACGCTGTGCTCCTGCAAGTTACTACCTTGTAGTAATTCTGAGACGTGAGTCGTTCGATGCAAAAATAAATCTTTATAGCTGATTTTGTGAAATTCGATTGGAGCTAAGAAAGATGACGGTTTAGTACTGACATATTGTGCGGCTGTCCATCTGCACTGCATTGCGTAACCTTAACTCTCACCCTAATCCTAACTCTGACTGTTGATCTTTTTAGTTGCAAATTGATTACTGCTACTGGTACTTCGGTCCTGAGGAACGTCGTTTGTGTTAAACACCAATGTCGGTTTCTTTACGATTTTTTGGTTTTTTTGGAGAGGAGCCCATACGGAACAGACGGACGGACAGACGAACAAGACTCTCATTGCGGCCTATTACGATGATTAGTGCCGTAATTGAGTGCACAGAAGAATGATGCTGATGTGTTGATGATGTTGTCAGGCGCACTTGTTGGAGTCGGAGGCGCGTCTGGCGGTGGCGACCAGAGAGCTGGAAGAAGCACAGGCGAAGCTAGACGAGAAGGAGGCCGAACTACGCCAAGTACAGGAGCTCTATGACGCCGCCATGGCCGAGAAACAGGTCTCTCACATACGCGCTATGTGGCTTGATAGTGCAAGGGTACGGTGTCGGACTTGCGATCGTGAGGTTGTCGGTTCTACTTCCGGTCGGGTCGCTATCAAGTTGTTAGTTCTTGGATAGGTTAGGCCTACTGTCTGCGGGCAGGTAGGTCATCTAGGTATATAACCAACAGGCCTACTTAGGTCAAATGAGCCTGCCACCTCTCCAGGGTAGAGAACAAGGTAAATCGACGCAAAAAACAGTGCAATCAACGGAGGTTTGGGCTCTCTAAGTGCCCCTCTAGTTCGATGAAGCTAGCTTGATAAGCTGGCTCGTAGAGTTAGTTCGTCAAGCGTTTGTCAAGCGCTCGTCGAGCACACATCAACCACACATAAAGCATACATCACGCCGGTTCACATGCATAGGCTGCAGTGGCATAGCTTGTCGAGCACTCAACAAGCATTCATCAAGCGCACATCGTGTCAGCTTAATGTGTGCGTGATGAATGCCTGATGTGTGCTCGTGAAAGCAGCTTAATGAATGCTTTTAATATTAAACCTTAGTGACATGACGACACATGAAAACACTGTGTGCTTGCGTTACAACAGGCGCTGCTTGATGACGCGGAATCTTGCAAGCGCAAGATGATTGCGGCGTCCGAGCTGATTGGTGGACTAGCGGGAGAGAAGATTCGCTGGACCAATCAGAGCAAAGAGTTCAAAGCCTCCATTGATCGGTCTGCTACGCTCTTATTTTTGCATGCGTATTTTTGCGGTTTTTCATGTGTAGGGTCTACTAGTTTTTTAATCTCTCGCGGTAGTTGAAGAGATACCTAAAGCCAGCTTTTATTTAGTAGTGATAATTGACCATCTGATGATTCATATAGGCCTAGTTAAGAACTGATTACAGGGTGGGCCAAAAAAGTAAGCTATTGTACTTTTTTATGTCTGTGCTAAATATTGACCAATTTTCACAATTGTTTTCACCAGTAGACTCTAAAAGAAATTTGCTACTCAATGGTATGCACATCACAACTATTATGTCGCTACACTTTTTTGTAAAATATATATATTCAAAAACGTACAATATCTACAAATGGTAATAAGGTCAAGTGGTAAGTTTTTGAAGTATTTTTAAGTAAAATGTTAAATATAAGTTATTATAAGTGTCAAAAAGGTTTAGATGTAGCTACGGAGTAAGTTTTCATGTTTCAAAAAATAGTGTACAGCTTGTAGGGCTGCACAACTGAAATACATTGTTCTGTATGCTCATGCTGTTAACTGAGCAAGGTTGCAGCCGTTAATCAGCATTAGTGTACATTAAAAATTAGTGCACAGTAAAATCGTTCAAATTATTTGGAAAAAAATGTTTAATATGTCTTGCAATGTTTTTGACACTTACTATAACTCATATTTTAACATTTAAGTTATATTTGGTGACGCAAAAAAACGTCCCGAAATTTGCGTAACTATAACGGCACGTATACTTTATGGAGATACATGTAAATTTCCTTTTGTACATTTGTAGAGCAATATGTACTCTTACTTGCTTATAAATTTCAGTGATCTCACTAGTGACACCACTGAGTGTCGTTTAATGACGTAAGGCGAGTTAAAAATCCAATTATGTAAAGACAGCTTTCCATCACACCGCATCAAAGGAACGCAAAATTTTCTTCGATCCAACACGCCCGATTTCGTCAGTTCACAGAAATAAACATCGCATTCAACAGATTTGAATCCACTACATTACACATTTTGGCATAATTGCAATAACTTTTTTTGTAAAGGAAGACGTGAACCATTTGCGAACTCAAAGATCTTCAGAATGTTATCTCAGACAAATGGCATAATGTGGCCATCAGAGAACCAAAATTGGAAAAGCCGTATAGTCGTGAAAAAAGCGTCTAGCAACAGTGGCAAAAAAGAATGGAGGATATATTCAGCAATTTTTCTGCTGATCAGTTACTGATGTTTCGGCCTACTGTGACGTTTTGGAGTAGCTTGCGTACGAGCGGCAACGCAAATGATGAACCACTTGCAAAAATTGCTTTATGGCATGTGACGCTATTTTGTTTGTATCACGGCTAATACAGAAGTGTTTTAAACAAAAATTCCTACACATATTTCTTGATGTCTGGTCATTACATAAGTGCTGATTTATTTTGACCACTCGGCTGAATAACGCACGCAAATGTTCGGGACGTTTTTTTGCGCCACCCGGTATAATTCAAAAATTTATTACTAGACCTTTGTCCATCTGTAGATATTGTGTGTTTCTGGATGTTTATATTTTACAAGGTAGTGTAGCGACATAATAAGTGCGATGTGCATGCCACTAAGTAGCAAATTTTTACAGAGTCCAGTGGTGAAAAAATTGTAAAAATAGATCAATATTTATCCAAGATATGGACAAAGTGCCATAGCTTACTTTTTTTATAGCCCACCCTGTAGATTTTGTCTGAAGCTAAGCTCATCGTCACCAGTGTGCACAGAGTATTATAATCAATCAGAGATTATAATCAATCACTTCGTTTGTTTTCTGTCTGCTTGTCGTCCAAGATGTCAGTCGGCTGTTCACAAAAATCGCAGGCTCTCGTTTTCATTTCTGTCTTTCCCGCATGGAGCAAGGCCGAAAATTTATGACTCAAGACTGATAAAAGATACCGGGTACATCATCTTGATGAGTTTGAACGTGAAGCTTAGCTATCACTTAGAGAACAGGTCGTCAGCTTGCTGTATTTATTTCGTCATAATTCTACTGTCAGGTATTTGGCTTTTTGAGTTTGTTTTTGCGTTGTTACGTGTAGGACTTGTACCAGAAATGCATGGCAAAGGATGCATGCTAGTTTACAAGAATACCATACACATTATTTTGCCATAGCTGAAACTGAGCATTTGGATAGCATGCTGGTATACTATCGCCCTGTAATAATAAACAATCTAGTTATCGCGGACGATTGATTTCGGCGATTCAGGCTGATCGGCGACGTGCTGATACTGACGGGTTTTCTGTCGTACACGGGTCCTTTCAACCAGGAGTTCCGCACGAAGCTTTTGTACTCGTGGCAGCGGGAACTGAAGCAGCGTCGAGTGCCGTACACGATGGACCTGCCGCTGATAGCGTCACTCGTTGACAACGCGACGATTGGCGAGTGGAACCTGCAGGGACTTCCCAACGACGAGCTATCCATCCAGAACGGCATCATCGTTACCATGGCGACCAGGTACCCGCTACTGATCGACCCGCAGGGTCAAGGACGCACCTGGATCATCAACCGAGAGAAAGTGCACGACCTCCAGGTACAGTAGCAAATCTAATCACTCACTGCTGTGGATGTAAGAAAACGTTAAAAACGCTAAAAACGTAAAAAACGTGGCAAGAATAAAAAAACGTTTAAAAAGGTTGATCAAAAACGTTACGCCTAACTTGTTCAACCTTTCGCTTAACGCCTAATGCTGAAGGTTCAGTAGAGCTAGAACAAAAGACAGAGAAAGCCTCTGTGGCCCAGGACGATGGTTCATGTGCGGCTCACACGACATCACGTAACGTCATCATCATAATCGTCATTTATTTCTCATGGCATCTCGGCTCATACACACAGAAGGACAACAGAAAAAAAACACTAAAACTCAACACTAGACCTAAACGATATTATGCAATAAACATAGTCTTATAATAACTACAACCGCATTTTAAAAATTCTGCCAACAGGTTCAAAAATGCAGCTGCAGTTATGCACAAATGTCTCAAAACGTGGCAAATCAGACTGACTAACAGGTTTGAATGTAATAGATTCAACGCTCAAAATTAACGACTATAATATAATTATCTATGCCTTGCCTGCCTGGAGCGGATTTCTTAGTAATGATTTAATAGCTAAACTTGATGCTTTTTTCAAAAAAGCTTTCCGCTGGGGCTACAGCTGTGATTTGAGACGTTTGTCTGTTTTATTG
>Ga0209367_1009758_pt1 | contig 12962 bp, 14 predicted proteins | sample WorMetLIZISLAND2_FD_187412 | JGI IMG/M metagenome (GOLD analysis project Ga0209367, IMG submission 187412) | Marine gutless worms symbiont microbial communities from Max Planck institute for Marine Microbiology, Germany - Olavius geniculatus... ... | reverse complement strand
AAGAAGCTTGTCACCAGTGCTTGTTATGATAAGCAGCATGTCTGTGCCTATCTGCAACCGTGTTCACGCTACACGAGATAATTGTGGTAAAATAACCACTTTTTAGGGGGATAGCTGTCTTTGACGCCCACCTTTGCTGGCCTCCTTGAACCTAGGGGTTCGGGACTTGGACTGCTAAAATCTATGTTGAATGCTGAAAATTTCATATGCAGGTTGTCTTGGTCTATCTCCAACCATTTTGTCGCAATTTATTGTTGATATGTGCGCTGCAGCTAATAATTGTGAAAACATTCACCAAAACGCCATTTTTTGGGAGGTTCAAGGTCATTCAAGGTCATCGATGTCGACAAATCTAAAAAGCCTGTCACCAGTGCATGTTATGATATACAGCATGTCCATACCTATCTGCAACCGTTTTCACACTATACGAGCCAATAACGGCAAAATAACGTCTTTTAGGGGGTACCCCTCTTTGACACCTTCGTTCGAGGGGAACCCCTCACCTACGGGCACAAAATCTTCTCACTAAAAACTAAAGCCCTTGTGGCAGCCCACAGTGAAGATTTCGTGATCCTAGCTTGCACCGTTTTGATAAAGATTACGAGTGTGACAGACAGACGAACAGACAGACAGACAGACAGACAGACGCCTAGACGATGGCTAAGGCGCGCGGAGCATTCTGCCGTTGCGCGTAAAAAAAGCATTGAACAACTGATACAGAGACGTGCTCAACGCAACAAATGCCAATCGAATAAAAACTCGCCGGTGATGCAGCAAATGCAGTGACTGATAACCTAGAGATCGGGAGAAAGTTGAGCACATCGTGCAAAAGTTCTGCTGTGCCATAGTACATCATACGAAGCATTGCTTGCAGACACTGATGCCGTACAGATGGACCTGCCTGCAATGCCATATACAGCTCAGCAGTATTTTTACTCATGCTGAAATGTGAACATTGCCAAAGTTCAATAAAATCTCATGTCCTATCTAAACAGCCATGAAAAGAACTGCAAAAATGATACGAGAATAAGCAATAAATATGACAATAAATATGACAACACAATTACAATTACAAAAAAGTTATTCATCAGTACCTCCCACAATATTGGACAATAGTGCTTAACAATTAAGAATTAAGCCTAAATAAAAAAAAACATCATATAATACAGAAATGTAAATCCTAACGTTGGATGTATACTCCTATATATATCGAAAGCCTACATAACAAAGATAGATTTACCAGGCTGCAATGTTTATCAATGTTTAAATGATGCAAAACATAAGCAAACAAAGCTATAACACAAACATACTGAGGATCCGTAGACTTCATACACGATGGCAAACAAAGTTTTGATAAAGTCATCTGCAAGCCGAGCATTTTCAGCGAGCACATCTGCCCTTGCATCAGACTTCATCATAATTGCTACTTGCGTTGGATTTCCTGCATTGTGTGCAACCATATAAACAACTTTAAACCATCCAAATTCATTTTACAAAAAAAACATCATATGATATGGCACAGTAGGACAACACTGACTCATTCAGCACACATTATAATTACACAAACGGTACAACAGCATACTACAACTGCTAAATAATTAAACACTAAAATTTAAAAGGGTTAGTAGAACTGTCCTTCAAAAGCTAAGCTCTGTAAATGAATGAATATGTCAATTTGTATAGCACCCAATTAGAGAAGACCTCAAGAGCGCTCGCAGCCAAATAAAAAATAAGTTTAGAGTTTTTTCGCAAATGTATCTCTGGACAGTGATGAAGTCCGCAGGTCGACGGGGAGGCTGTTCCATGTGGCCGCGCCAGACACGGCAAAGTCCTTCCGACCGATCGTGGTCCTTGTGCGCGGCACGACAAGTGCCCTGCTGTTTGCCGACCGCAGCTGCCACCTGCCGATGACAGACGAGACCGGGGTGCACACATCTGCCAAGTACGACGGCGCCAGACCATGGAAGCACTTGAAGGTGATCATCGCTAGCTTGAAGGTGATTCGCTGGCGAACCTGAAGCCAGTGAAGTTGACGCAGCACTGGAGTGATGTGGTCGAACTTCCTAGTTCCGGTCATGACATGTGCTGCTGCATTCTGGACAGTCTGCAGTTTCGTCAGCAGGCCGTGCTGCTATATAAACTGTAAGAGTTCCAAGCCTAGACATATATGCAGAGCTGCTAAAGGCACTCAAACATGAGTGATAAAATACGAAAAAACCAATAAAACAACTAGAGACGGCAGCCGTCAACTAAATTTACTGCCTGCTTTATCGCTCAAACTGTCAGAGTTGTATTTTTATCGCAGGGGTTTGCATGTACTGAGATACAACAAAATAAGTTGTTTTAACTTCATATAATTATTTCACTTAACTCTGCATGTGGAAACACTGTAAAACACAAAAGCGCATCAAAAACCACCGAAGTAATAAAACCAGAAAAAAAACAACTTGCACGGCTCACCATGCACTACGTCGCACTCTTGGCGCAAAACTTTTGACGGACTTCCGGTATCATCATCAATCTGTTGCATGGCTGTAAAGTCAATTGTGTATGCACGACCACGGGATGACAAATTCACTTCACGTTCACCAGCCTGCAGTGCCATCTAGTGACAAACACAGTAAAATTACTCTAGTGGATGGTGATATGATCCGACAATCTTTGAAAATATTTGAAGCGATGTACTCAGTACTTTCAGTTTAAACCACAGACCTATACATTAAATTTCTAGATTCTCTACTGTAGCACCACTCCGTTATAGAAGGCAACCTCTCTATGTTTCTCCTCTAACCCCCAGCATGCTTTGCGCGGAAGTACATTTCTTTCGTAACACGCTTACTATTTTTTGCACTGCAAGCTACATTACGTGACTGTATAACATTTTAAGCACTTTGCGCTGTATTGAAAAAATTTATTACGCACATTCGCTGTGCGTAATCGTTGCTTAGCAACATGCACACGGCCATTGGCGTGGCATTGCGTAAGCCAACGACTAATGCTATCGTGCATTTCACAGTCAGCTGCAACTGAATACCACACAACAAAATGCATTTTAATCATATGCTGCGAATAAGGTACGTGAACACGAATGAATCGTAATCAATACTACGTTATATAAAAATAAATGCCCAACTATTTTATAAATGAATCATTGCAATGCATGCTGGATACTAAGGGAGAAGTCAAAGGATTGCGATTGGCTGGCTGCGCTGCCGCTGTGGTTTAAACTGTTTGCAAAGTGGTGCATATGGCCAACAATTTGTATTTTCAGACAATGTTACCATCATCTTATTATATTCTGAATATTTCAGTGTACCCGTAAAGGGACAGCAAATCTAACTCCCTTTTCAATAAACTATTAGTTATAGAAAAAGAGCAATTATAAAGAAAGTAATTATGGATTATAACCCATCATTCTGCACTTGATCTCAGTGTCTGTGGCTTACACGTCATCATGTGCATCATTGTAAGCAACATTTATTATACATATTTTTTTCCTTCACAAATGTTGTGATCACTATTGCCATAGTACTCTGATCAACTCAACCTCCTACCCTAAGTGGGTTAGGAGATAAGTAGTATTACTGCAGTAACAGCAGCTCATGCTAATCAGATGGCACTTCCGAGAGCGTAAAGTGCTTCTGGTAACGAGTCTGACTCATACCTCATCAAGCAGTAAACCAGTTCACCCAGTAAACTCTTTATGACAGCAGCTAGCATGCAATAAACAAGAAATTTGAGCAAAGCTCACGAGACGCGCGAAAGCCTATAGCATTTCCAGTTCAGTAGTTATAGTTTCGAAAATCGCATATCACTTGGACTCGGCCAATCGGGACCATAATACACATCGGCCATGGGCGCGTGTGGCGTTGGCGACGGTGGCGCCTCCTTGTGAATGATATAGACTTGCACAGCCCAATATCGCGAAAAAATCAGTAAAACCCCCTATTTTGGCGTTCAAGGTCATCCAAGGTCATTGAATTTGGTGGCAATCGAAAGCCAGTATACGATTTCCTATTAGTGATTAATCGTAACCTAAGCCCTATCTCGCACCGTTACTGAGATACAGTGAGTTTTTGACCGAAAATCGCAAATTTTGACCACCCCACTCTCATTTAGCGCCCTCGTTCGGGGTGACCCCCTTCAAATTTATGGAAAAGCTTTACGGTTCCTGAAACTAGAGTCTTCCGGGCAGCCGATGGTGAGGATTTGAAGATCCTAGCTTGGACCGTTTTTGCCTGATCCACCCGTGTGACGGACAGACAGACGGACGGACGGACAGAATTGCGATGGCTAAGACGCACTGAAAGCAGATCTGCTTTCGCGTGTAATAAAAGTGAGAGTTTTCGTGCATTAGAGTTAAGAACCACCTCAATAATGCGACTGTCGACGAGGCTGTATGGTCGCCAGTGTCCGCGATCATCTTTCCACTGCCAGGAGACTGACTCGCCTCGGCAGTGCATGGCGTTTTTACGCGCACAGCCATCAACAGCAAATATTCCATCGGTCGGAAGTCTCGGCAACAGTTCTCTACAGCAACAGCATAGCACCACTGAACAGATGCATATGTATCAACAACCGTCAGCACTAAATACGCTGCTATTTCTAAACTGTGGTTTTTGTTCAACTAACCTGCTTTTTCTGAGTTACTCTATGCTAGGCAAAGTCCCCAAGAGTTAATGGTTGAATAAGTGCACAGTGGATTATTGTGAGAAAAATACAAAGTCGACAGATTAATATTTAGTACAGAACACCTCCTATTCCCACAAAAGCAGTGAGCACATAAATATTTCAGCTGTATCTAAGAAAACACACAACCTGCTTCCACATCAGTGACTTCTGTCAGATAAGCTAAATGTACCCTTGAAAATAAGTGAGTCTGACAACTAAAACACTGAGTACTTACCCGATTAAACTGACAATTTCATACAGCTCTTGTGGTGTACGCGGTACCAACTACACAAATTGCACACACAGTCATTCAGTACATTATACAATTTTGGAATAACGTAAAAACTTATCAACATACAGAACCTACAAAGTCAGTGATGAAACTATCACAGTCTTCAGTTATGGACTATAACGTGTTGTTTCGCACATGGCCTCAAAGTGTCTGCAGTTGATACATCATCATGCGTATCACTGTAACAAATTAAGCAACATTCATTGTAAACACTGACCACACGAGCTCATTCCATCTCGAACAAGTTCTGTTCTTTTAGTTATATCTTCAAGATATGTAATTCCAAACAAGTTACAGACAGTATAGACACCACTAAACTGTACAAAATTATGAGCAAGCAATTTAAGTTGACAGTGAATTGATAGATGGAAATACCTCAACAGCTGATTTAGCAGCCAGATCGGATGGACCAACCAACAGAAAACATAAAGCATCAGAGACGTCTGTCAAAATACACACGAGTACATAAATGCGTATAAATGACAGACACAGCTACAGTAATTTGTCTAATTATTTCTGTCAATGATGTTTTGCCTCCGTCTGAATTTGTTTGAGACTGACTGGTTTGCTTACCTGTGTATGTATCAGCAGAATTGGATTATTACTCACAATATTATTGACGAATATGAATCGAATATCATGGACTGGACTGGTTCAATTACATTCTGAGAACAATCAGGATTTAGATACTATTCATAAATTTTTTTGCTTTGTCTCACATAGCAAAATTGAGCATAATAGTAGCTGCACACTAATTTTTATGCTCAATCATGCGACAATGAAATTCACATATACTAGTGAACAGCAAAACAGTGCAATATAATGCCAACTATTAACGTTACGCTATGTATGATAAGTAAAACTTTGCACTATCTTAGTGCCTTCCAGTTTTAACCCTTTCACTAGTTGCAGTATCCCCAAACTGGCACTGTCAACTGACACTGCATTAGGCCACCTTTAGACCACCTACCAATATGCTAGATAATGTCCACTACTAGCTACACCAGCCAAGTAACCCATCCGACCGCAGAATCATGCATCATGTCATAACCGTTTGGAAACCATTCGGCTCAAAGAGTCACCTAGTCAAAAGACTAAAGATCCATGGTCACGGTCAAACTCACTCTCGCAATTAATGTAGATTTAAATTAGACATTTAACCTCGCATATGTAATATGTCGATTTAAGCTTCATAAATATATGAAATTAATGCACGATTTCAAACAAAATGTGGCATTACGTTATGTTATGCAAAAATTCCAATCTATTAGTTCCCCCAGTGACGTCATCGGCCTAGACCATAGACATCATGAATATTAATAGCGTAGCCGGTGACGTCATCAATCTAGGCTAGGACATTAATATTCACTGGGGGCATCATGGCAGCGCGTTTTCTGCATCATTTTTATAGAGCGTCGATTGCAAATGCAAATTTCTCTGTGTTGACAAAATGCTGGGTGCTAATGTTTCTGTCAAAATTATCAAAAAATTGTGCTTTTTAAGGAAATGGGTAGGCGTCCATGGACCTTTAACAGAACAATGAGAGAACTGACTGAGTTTAAGAAGCACAACAGCGAGATCAGGACATCCGATGCACATCATGACCAGCATGTGAATGACGGTCACAAACACCGATGTGCTGATCAGAGGCGGAGTCACAACCAACTGCAACAGCAGCGGCAGCAGCAGCAGCAGCAAGCTGAGTCAAGTCTACTAACTCTACTTTATGACAGTTATCCAGTGCAAATGATGTATCAGATCATACTCTGTGACAGTTATGAATGGTACAATTACACAAGATAACATGTGTATGCTAAGCATGAAAATAAAACCCAGTGACAATAAAATAAAAACAGCATAATACAATACAATAATGGATCACCATCATACTAATATTTTTCTCAACAATACTTTCCAAAACCACGCTTTTCATCATACTGATCCTCTGCAAAATGCAACTTGAAACTAAATTTCTTTCTCCTAACAGATAAGCATAATCATTGTGCAAATTAGTCAAATTAATTTCTTGCAAACAAAAAATGTAGGAGACCCTAGGGGAAAAATATCAAGCAAACTGACAGTTAGTTACCAGTTGCTGTAAATTTGTCAGTAAGCCGTGAGCTGCAATCTCCTTCAGAATACGTTCGTCAACGAAAAAGTTGTCAACCAGGCGAGCAAGACACAGGCAGACATGTTCCACTGACTTCTGATCCTACAAGAACACCAAAATTTAAAAATAATCTAACTAATATCTGTCAAAAAACATGACAAAATAACAATCAAATAACATATGGTTTCTGTTTCAATAGCCCGCTTTCTGTGCTCATGCATGTCAGGCAGGATAACAATTGGGACTGCTGACCACTGATAATAACTCATCCCTGACATATGGCAGACACAGGACTTATGCGAGCTCGACAGCTTCCACTCTACCAACCCAACATTGCCATAATTATGATGAAATCCCACGCAGTAGTCCAGGGTCTATGCAACATCTAAAACTTGCTAATTAATTCCAGTTCCAGTTTGAGTCATACCACCTGTTGCGTGAGGCGAGCAATGAGCAAATCGAGTGAATCTCGAATGTAACGGAAGTCATCGATGCAGACAATATCATGACAACAACTGGCTACGACCGACAGAGCTGATCTCTGAGCCGACATTGAGAAGAACTCCAGAAACATCAAACAGATTGATATACCATTCTGTAAGCAACAGATAGCAATAACAGTACTGGTAACATGCTTGGCATGCTGGCAAAGCGATGGCATGGGCCATCAACATAATCATCACACTGACAGAATCTTACGTTACAGTCTCGGCCAGTCCATGTAGTGCAGCAGAGCATGTCAAGACCAGAAAACATCAAAATATTTCCCCTTCCTTCATCAATACCTTGCAACCAGTGCATTTGAAAACATTTAAATGAATAAACTCTACTGAAAATCCAGAATGTCATTCCTCACAGAGCTGGGCCAAAAACTGACAGATGCTTCAGGAGACACACGTGAAACAATCTATCTTTTCCAACAAGTCTCTGGTGGTCCAGTGCTACAATATTTGGTAGCATTCAATGATACCTTTACAGTTCCAACAGAAATGGTCAAGCAGCAGTGCACCACTCTAGCTTCTGCTTTTGACCGCTGAAATCTTTACAATGTGTGGTATAAAAATTATTATTTTATACTACACATTGTAAAAAATACCAAGAATGCGCCAGACACAACTTACAATTATTCGACGACTTTAAAGTTACTGCTTATAAACTAGACTCAGCCTCCAGCTCAATGCTTGTATCAAGTTCTGGAACACTTCCATCTTTATCATCAAAGAAAACATGCTTTATCTGAATGTCATCAGTACTGACAGCCTGTAGGATGACTTTGCTGTGTTTGTGTGAGAGCAACTCCAGTGCATGCAGCGACTGCTCCGCGACATCCATACATTCTATGGTTTTCAGCTGCACCAGCACATCACAGCAACAGTACTTACAGCATCACACAAACTGTCAGCAAAATAACCAGGATTCAGATATCCAGGCAGATACCAAAAAAACCGCTGAACACCACCCAAAAACCACCCCAAACTTAATCCAATTTTAGTTTCTTGTTCTACTTGTGCTCCATCAACAGTCTCCAATTAGTGATTGAATGTATTTCATTTCTTTCACAAGTTTTGTATATATAAAATTATGTATACAATAGTGATGATTCGATATCAGGATTTCAATTTTGATACGATATCGATACGATATTCTGAAAATATCGCAATATCGATATCGATATTTTTAAAATGATAAGTAAGTAAATCTTATACAAGCATAAAAACAAGACGTGAACGTTTAGCAAAGCAGTTTGCTTTATGTAGATACTAAAATGTGTCAGTGAACTTAAAAATGAACAACAGACTGTCATAAGTGTCGTTAAATTACGACATTTAGTTAGTTTTCTTCAGTTAGTTTGTCATTTCCTCCGTTTATTCTCATTATTTTGGTAATGCAGCAATAAAAATATCTGTTGTGTGATATATCGAAAATATCATGATATATAAACAGGGTGACCACTCTCCAGACACTCTAAAATTCCCTGACAATTCCCTGACAACGTGCGGCACTAATGTCCATGTTAAGCAATACTCATAGTATGCCTGTAGTACCAGTGTTAATGCAAATAATCAGACTAACAAATGATTACAAAGGACGAATTCACTATGTATATATGTTGCTATACACTGCTTTTGAAGGAAATGCTGATGTTTTAGTTTAGGCTACACAGTAGAATGGACTTCTTGACTTGTTTGCATGGAATGACTGCATGTTAGTGTATTTTATGCCAGGGCAAACTGAATCACATCATCATAAACATTAAGAGCTCTTTTCCCAGCTGATGCATTCTGTGTCCATCTTATTTCGCAAAACTTGCTTGGAAACACGAACTTCCCAGTTGCCTCAGTGTACTGTGCCATTCTGGCTGGAACATCTTTAAGTAGGCGATACATGGCCCTCAGCAGTCTGTTTATGTGCCACTCACTACTCTGGTGACCTGTCTGAAATGCACCATTCACTACATGCAAGCCGCATGATCCAAGATTTATCGTCTTCTTGTCAATTTCCTCATCAGCAACATACTCCTGGTATTTCTCTAGAAAAGACCAATTCACAGACGGCCCGTCCATAAAGATCTGAGCAACGTTTGCCAACCACTCAAAGCTTCTTTGAATTTGGTCAGCAAGTCTTCCGCTCGTGCTCTGCCAAGAAATGTCAATGTCAGGTACTGTGTGCAGCATGAACTGGTCTTCTTGTCAAAGTACGGAACAACAACATCCATCTGTCCACGATGTACTACTTTATTCGATGATTCGTCAAAACACACTGCAAATGGTCCACACTTTTTTAGCACATCCTGTACCAAACATTTCCCTGACAATTCCCTGACTGTTAACATAATCCCTGACATTTCCTTGACATGTTTCAAATTCCCTGACATTTCCAGGTTTTCCAGACAAGTGGTCACCCTGTATAAAAGATAGCGCGATATATCGAAAAATTCTATATTTTTTCGACGACACAATACGATATATCAATATCGAAAATGATATATCAACATTTTAGATATATCGAATCATCAAGGATATGCTGAATCTCAGCTGGATTCGAAGTAAGGATAAGCAATCGTCAAACAAACTAATAGACTCCAGACAGTGCTTAATACTACAGATGGATATAATCAATAGTGTAAGCCTAAATGGAGGTTCCTTTGGCTGTATCCATGGAGCTAATCCATGTGGGCAGTATGGTAGATGCTAGCACAGCCACGGTGTAAGTCACAGTTTATAAGCTGCTGTTACAACCTTATCAAGCAGGACGGGCACTGCATCGACAACAACATCAGCTGAACGGGGCAGAGCCTCCAGCATGTAGGTCAGTGCTCGACACGCGTGATGCATCATCTCAAAGTTACTGTCCATGTGAAGCAATGTCGTCAGTGCTGGCACGGCCTGCTTCACTGGAAAACCAACTAACGTCTCCTCATTGCCCATCACTAACATCTGTATGGCAGTACAACAGACTAAAATACAGATGCCGCAATATATGTATATTTTTGCTAGGCCTAAAAAAATAAACAATTAACTCAAAATTAGTCATTAAAAATGTGCAACAGTTCATAATATTTTAATTGCTGAAAACTTGATTACTGCTATTTGCCGTCATCCACCAGAAAACATAAACAAGCAAATTTATTCTGTACACAAGACAGGGTAAAACACTCACTACTGCATGCCGCTCTAAGTGCATTTGTACAACTACAAGCTGTTACCTAAATAACTGATAAAACTGCTAACCATTATCTTGGACACAATTAATTAAACACTATTAATATTAATTCAAAATTAATGGCTGACTGACTGATAATTTTTGTGACGTTAACTAATAAAAAATTTAATCCCAACCATGCCTCACAAAACAAGTGCAAATTGCAACTAGAATTTCGCCGCACTAACAGCTAACCTCTGCTTACTGCTGGACGGTGCATGCTTTCCGCTACAACTGCTCGCAAAGGCAAAAAAAGTAGCCGAGCACAATCAACTGACTGACCTGACAGAGTTCAATGACAGCAGAGATCTGTCTGCCCTCATCACCCGTAGCTGCCAATCCCTGTATTAACTGCTGCGCTTTGCCAGCTGAAAACATTACAACCATGCCAGTGCAGCACCATATAAAACATGTGACAAATTCTACTATTGGGAAGTAAAAATGTAGCAATTACTTCCCAAGACAGAAGGCACCTTACTGCGTGGTGCCGATTGCTATTTACTTTGCCCTCAGCCAGACACCAACTTACACTATGAGACCACAGACTGGAGATGGGGCTAATGCATAACCTGCTGTGCTTGGCTATACACCAGCTTTCATTGACAGACATGAAGAAATAGCCAGGTGAAGTTGAAATGGCCCTGAACAATGTTGTGTACTCCCTGGTTCAAAGGTTCAAATGTGTGCACATGCATTTTTCATGATGACTGCAGCAATTTTAACTGCATACCCATGCTGACGCCAATTAACAAGATACAGAGTTGTATATCCCAGGTAAAAGTCTTGGGCTTCTTAAAAACTGAAACACGAGCGCTCCTTTAACAACATTAAACTAACCACCAGCAAAATAAGAGTAACTCACACGATATTCTGTGCATTAAGCAAACTTATGTCAGACCCGGTCTTACCTGAAATAACTTTGAAGAAAATTAGCTGATTAACAAAAATTAGAAGTAGGAATAACACTTAATCACAAATGTTCTCGGTACTGTTTTAACAAATGATGACAAACTAATTTTGTCCAACGAGAATGAAAAACATGACAAGACTGTAAAGTAAGAATGAGTCCAACGGCTCGCAACATACCAGAGCCAGAGTTTGGATTGCGATGAAGCAGATGGTGGACCCTAGGCCGCAGTGAACCGAAGAAATGTGACGGCAAACCACGAGACTCCAACAGTGCTAAACAACACAGTGCAACATCTTAATGCATAATGTGACAATTTTTGACGTCTCTACATAATCCAATCTACGTTTACAATCTCGGCAATAACTAGCACTCGATCTGGGCTGTACCAATTCAAATTAACTAAAAAAGTACTTCATCTTGTTGCAAGTGCTTAGATAAAGACATCCTTTAAAGACTTCCTTAATCCTTATTTCCCCTAATCATTCCAGATATAAATGACAAAGTACATAAGAAGCTGAATGTTTCTATAGTTTATTATGACCATTTCAGTACGGTACCACAAATGGCATGCATTCTCTATGCATTATAAGTAACTCTTTCATTATTCTCATTTACGGCAGGTAATTAGTACAAGGTCTCCTGGGTCAATATACCACACAAAAACTCAATACGCAATACACAATTAATGCTATTGACAGTAACCTTGCAGTCTTCCAACCTCTTCCCCACTAGTGCCAGCATTGTCAGCATCGACTGTGCCTGTTGCCGATGAAATCACTTGTACTGTACCTAACATATCAGGCAACAACAACTTACAGCAAGCTATTTGGAAAAACATAATGTACTAATACGCTTTTTTGGTAGATACTGGTATTGCACATTTATTCCATGCTCATCACAGGCTGAACGGTAGTTCAAGCCCTGTGTTAACGGCGACTTCTCTTTCTTATGGGAAAACCAAAAATTAGACCCCCCACAGAATCAAAACCCCTGATCTGATTAAGATAAAATTTGGCACGGTTAATTACGTCGGCGAGTTGACCCCTCATGCAAAATTTCATGTAAATCTCTTCAAGGGGGGCTTCCCAGCAAATGGGTGAAATATACGCAAAAATTTTTATAGTTATCCATATACCTCTTTTTTTAGTCAGCTCACCTACAGGTCAGACCCTTCGGTGGATTTTTGCGTGCGATGGCTCAAACGACGCGGTCTCGCGCAAGGATGTGCCTTTTGGGGGTTAAAAAATTTGAAATTAATATTTAACGTATTTATTCAC
>Ga0209367_1009756_pt1 | contig 12964 bp, 7 predicted proteins | sample WorMetLIZISLAND2_FD_187412 | JGI IMG/M metagenome (GOLD analysis project Ga0209367, IMG submission 187412) | Marine gutless worms symbiont microbial communities from Max Planck institute for Marine Microbiology, Germany - Olavius geniculatus... ... | reverse complement strand
TTTTTGGCCCCTGAAATTTTTTTGGGGTGCGCCCCCAAAAATTTTGGACCGGCATTATAAAATTCGGCCTAGTACTGACCATCGTGCAAAATTTCAAGCCGGTCGGCCTACGCATCTCGGAGATCTCGCGCTCGGAAAAAAATAACTAGAAATTTGGGGCAAAGCCCAACGTGAGTCCGCCCGGCGCCCTAAGTCCGATTGGGAAAAAAATTTTGAGGGGTGAAATTCCCCCGGTAGCAAAGTCACGTGGCCCGCACACAAATGCATTAGCATACGCAAAACGGGCATTATTGATTTAGGGTGGGTAAACATTAGCCGCGTAATCTCTGGTGTTAGTGGACCAAAGTTCACCAATTTTTTTTATTCAACGCAGTATTAATTGTACTTGATAACGCTTTTGACCGCTTGTCGATGGCTCTATTCGTTCTAGAGATATTTGCAGTCAAACTCGAAAGTTGTCGTAAAACGTACTAAATTTTGGACGTTTTTTGCCCTCCCAAATTTTAAAGGGGCGGTGACCCCCAAAAGTAGCACCCGCGTTATCACCCCATCTAGCAGCACGTCACGTGGCAAAGTTTAATAAAGCTACTCCCTCTGGCTTTAAAGTTCTCGCGGCTAATACGCTACATTTTAAGCCAATTTTTCATCAGTTTTTGAAAAAAAATGTAAAGGAGGCCCCCGTCCCCGATGAGGGGTACGCTAGTAAGACTTGGCCATTTTCTAGCGCCTGTAAAAATTTGGGGGCGCAGCACCCCCTAGGGGCCGAAATATGGCCTTCCGAAAAATTTGACTTTGGTGGGTAAAAATTAGCCGCGCAATCTCTGATGTTAGTGGACTGAAGTTCACACAATTTTTTTATTCAACGCGGAATTAACTGTATTTGATAACGCCGTTTACCGCTTGTCAATATCTCTATTTATTTCAGAAATATTTGCGGTCAAACTCGAAAGTTGTCATAAAACGTACTATATTTTGCACGTTTTTTGCACTCCCAAATTTTAAGGGGGCACCGCCCCCTAAAAGTTGTACCCGTGTTATCACCCCCATTTAGCAGCACGTCACGTGACAAAGTCTCATGAAACTACTCCCTTTGGCTCCAAAGTTCTCGCGGCTAATACGCTACATTTTAAGGCAATTTTTGACTCCCCTTTGAAAAAAGTTGTAAGGGGGGCCCCCGTCCCCGGTGGGAAGTGCGCTAGTAAGACTTGGTCATTCTCTAGCGCGTGTAAAAATTTGGGGCGCAGCACCCCCTAGGGGCCGAAATATGGTCTTCCGAAAATTGCACTTTAAGGGGGTACGATTTCACATCTAAATCTCCAAGGTCACTGGACCAAACTTTACCGTTCTTGTTTCGCCTAACGCAGGAGGAATCGCCATACACGGAATGACTATCCGATTTTGAATATCTTCATCCTTTTCTGAGATATTCGCCGCCGAACTTCGAAGTCGTCCAAAATCGGGCCAAATTTTGCATGTTTTCGCCCCCGAAATTTTTTTGGGGTGCGCCCCCCAAAATTTTGGACTGGCATTATAAAACTCGGCCTAGTACTGACCATCGTGCAAAATTTCAAGCCAGTCGGCCCACGCATCTCGGAGATCTCATGCTCGAAAAAAAACAAAATAAAACATCATGCGTAAAACATAAGTCCTTCCGAAAACTATTGTTTTCGGGCGGACTAAAAAAACATCTGGGCTAAAACATAAGTCCTTCCGAAAACTATCGTTTTCGGGCGGACTAATAAGTTGCTAGATCTGCAAAAATTGACAACTGATCACGCGATTTATCGTCAAAAAATTTAATCATCAATACATTTTAGTCGTAAAATTTCGATCAATGTCACGTTAACAAAAACAGTACAGAAATAAATAAAATAGCAAACGATAGTTTGCATAATTAAACAAGTCACGTATACTGTGACTTTATTAATTATCTAGTACGCAATTGTTTCGCGGTTTCACTTCAGACGGACGTCAGGTTGACTTAACCACAGTTGAAAATAAAGCATTAGAACAAAAAATAGCATCATTTGCGCAAAATTTTGTAATATTGCACAGGACTTGGTCTGTCTACGCCATTTTTAACGACAGCCGAAAATTTCGTATAAAACTGTTGTGCTGTTTTGAAACTATTAGAGTTTTGTAGCGGTGTGTTTTTATTGCCGCACATCTGCAGTTCTAATCGAAGGTCCATGAACCGTTTCAATCGTCAGCAGCCAGGGTTTTAAAAATAATTCAAAAAATTGTTAGTTGGCTCATTCATTTAAAGGTAGAGTGCATATTAGAATCACATACGTTTGTGTCTAGGATGGATCCTACGGCAGAGAGCGGAAGATCCACATCAGTGATCGGTTTGACCCAGAGCCGGCTGCAGCTGAACTTAAACGGTCCGTGGCGCTGTAGACTCAGGCCTATTGGCACGTCGTCGATAGACACGTGTAGATCCAACACGATTGTTATCGGACCTACACATACGGTCACATCAAATAGCTACTGCCTGCTCAGGCCAACTCAGCCTCCTACCGTCAGAAGTCTCTTGCAACCTACAGACAAGTCATTATCCATCACATCGACAAGTTATATAACGCCCCATCGCCTTATGGTAAAGACATATAATATTCGTCTGAGACGATAGTTAACAAATCGCAACTATTAAGCATTTTTCTTCGGGCGTTGAGAGCGCGGCGCATTGTGGCTATTGTTAAATTGCGCCATCTAAATAATCTTACTTACTTACTTGCTAACTTATATCGGGTCATACAATACATGTACAACTACGTGTATAAGCTAATGGAACGTGTTAAAACAGTGGTAAAGAGTCAACGTCTTAGACATCATTAAGTGATAGCGACTATAAAGACAAACATCTCAGCAATGCTGGCTACAGCAAAATAGCTGAAAAAATGGTAAACTGATAAGTGCATATAAAACGCTCTAATAGTGAAAACAACAAAACTGAGGCAATGCTCACGAGACGCGCGAAAGCCTATAGCTGTTCCGGTTCAGTAGTTTAGCTAAAAATTGGGGTGTTCACGCTAAGTTAATATACAAATACCAAATTCTTTATCTGGATGGCATAACGATATTTCGTGGCGCCACCTTGTAAATGATATAGACTTGTGTCGCAGCCCGAAATTGCCAAAAAAATCCATAAAACCACCTATTTTAGCGTTCAAGGTCATTCAAAGTCATTGAATTCGGCGCCAATCGAGAGCCCGTGTACGACTTCTTATTAGTGATTAATAGTAACCTAGGCCTTATCTCGCACCGTTACTGAGATACAGCGACTGCCAAAAATCACAAATTTTACCCACCCCATCTCATTTAGCGCCCTCGTTCGGGGTGACACCCTTCGAATTTATGGAAAAGCTTTACGGTTACTGAAACTAGAGTCTTCCGGGCAGCCGACGGTGAAGATTTGGTGATCATAGCTTGCACCGTTTTTGACTGATCCACCCGTGTGACAGACGGACGGACAGACAGAATTGCGATGGCTAAGATGCGCTGAAAGCAATAGTTGCTTTCGCGCGTAAAAAGTTGTTCTTCGGTGGCGCTTTTTTATGTGTTATTTGTAGTTGATGCCGTTGACTACTATCACTCTGACACGGTTTGTACAGAGGAAGTGAACAGAAGATCTATCCAGGTATACGTATTTCTAGAAAACTGAAACTAAAAGGAGTGAGAATTTATTAGGCGGGCATTTCCCTTCCCCTTTCTTTTCATCTCTTCCCTTTCTCTTTCCCTTCCTTTCCCCTTTCAATTATCTCCTTTCCTCCCATCACCCTTTTTTCGTCTTTACTTGTCACCTTAATTTCCCCACCATGGTCAGCCACCTTGTCGTGGTAATGGGGCTTTGCACCGATGACTCGAAAGATTTCTAAAATCTGGAGGCGAGGAGCTGACTAAGCGCTGATCAAAACGTGAGAGCAGATTGCTGCACGTTACCAGTGCTCTTGTGCTGGTTTCGGCTCCACAGCCGACTACCGCTTCTCAGCCGTCTATTTACGGCTTTACAGCCGTCTGTTTACGGCTTCATAGCTGTCTACGGCTTCATAGCCGCTACCTGTAACCTTGTGGTTACACTCGGGGACGCGCATTGGGCCTAGCTGATACGGCCTCAGCGCTGGATAGGTGTAAATCCTCCCATCCTCCCTCCCATTAAAAGTAAACCCCCTGAAACAGAGCTGGGAAGCCTGTGGAGAGCTGTAAGCACGATACAGCACTGACATGACTCCCTGTGGCTCGCTGACTGGGAAAGAGGTGTGTGGTCCCATAGGTCAGGGGGAGGTGTTGGCAGTGGCGTATTTAGGGGGGGGCACGGTGCGATGCCCCCCCTTTGGCCCGACCATGAAATTTTTTTACAGGCGACTTTATATGAAAAGGTGCGTTTTTGCCATTTTCCAGCAACAATTGCAAAATTCAACAATGTTTGATGGTCTTTTGCTTTTCCAAATTTCAGAAAAATGGGCGAATTTGCGGTTTCCATTGAACATTCAGAAGCAAAGAGTGTTTCAGCTTTAGGCGGGGGGGGCTTCGCCCCTGATCCCCGTTATAGGCTCGCGCTCCGCGCGCTCGCCATGTCCCCCCTTTGCCAAATCCTAAATAGGCCTACGCCACTGGGTGTTGGGGTGTTAAAAATATCACTGGACCTATCTGGTTGCCGTGAATGAATTCGCTGTCGATGTTGGAATAGACGCGCGAAATTCTGTTCAGAAAACACTGAACCTTGTCTTTCGTCACTTCTACAACGACAAACAATAATTCACGACAAAATACACACCTCAAAATACGTGTCGCAAAATAGGCCTACATGCATCACAGTATTTTTTTACTTAAATTTCAAAGTGACTTAATTTTATTGCATGAAGATTTATGGTGAGAATTAATTAAACTATAATTATAGGCTTATTCGTTACTGAGTTATTTGTTGCCGATTATAAATCTCGACCAAATGCGAGATAATGAAAAGCAATAAAATCATCTAATTTACAATATAAAACAGAAATAGCATGAAATTATTGCTCCAAAACACGTTAATCTAATAGTACGTATCAATGACGATGCGGTGTGCAAAAACAATATGCAATGTCATGCCTTCTGCGTGTTACAATATAATATTAACAAAGCGAAATTTATTGCTATGACAAACTCGCAAGCATAAATTAATTATTTTTGTTGTTTCCCTGTCTAAGAGCAGCGCCGCTACAAACACTAATTCATTCCCAAAAAAATTTGACGAACGTAAATCCACAAAGGTACATAGCCAAACGCGTGTGTGTAAATCAGTCGTTTTGAAATTATCTGTATTCTAAGCTCGTCAGGGGCGGTGCTGATCGTCGTTTCCTCAGGCCTCAGCGGCATAGCCAAAGGGGTGCAGGAGCCTAGGCCCCCAATTCTCCAGACAAAACATAAGCATACGTATAAACTGCACAAAATTTGCCAATTTAGTCAGTTTATTTTCGGGGAAATAATTAAAATTGTTGCCACCAGATCTTATCTTTTAAAGCTAAAATGCACCAAATTCGGTTTCGGTTTCGGCTGCGGCTCCGCCCCAGACCCCGCTGGGGAGCTCACAGCGCTTCCCCAGACCCCTTAGCTGGATTTTAGGGGTCCTACTTCTAAGGGAAGAGAGGGGGAGGGAAAGGCATGGAAAGGGAAAATGGAAAGGCCGGAAAGGAAGAAAAAAGGGGCAAAGGAAAGGGGATGGGAAGGGAGACGAGGCCTTCCAATTGAAATTTGTGGCTACGCCACTGATCCAGACACCAGTTTACACTGCGAGGTGACGACGGATACGAGGCTAGTGCATCGCGCGGTGTGCCTGTTTACGTCCCAGTATACTCATTGTACCTACCCACAGAGGGATGGCTAGGCTGAGTTGACCTGGGTGGCTGGTTACATACCGAGATGGTTTTACCTACCTGCCGATCAACGGTCACTCATCCAAGTACTAACCGGGCCCGGCGTAGAGTAACTTTGTTGATGGGGCCCACGACGTTACCAACTAAGCCAAACCCGCCATCTATATTACTAAGCTCAGTTGCAATAATTACCGAGGTTTTCCGAGAGGTATCCATGGATCTTTTCAACGGTCCGGTCAGTGGGGTTCATCCAGAGGATTGGAAGTCTGCACAGTTCCTTGCACAGCTTGCGATCTACAACACAAAATTACATGCACCAAAACTAAACCACCAGAACCAGTTGCAGCGTGATATTGGAGGCGTGAAGGCAATCGCTCCGTCTTAATTTTCTTTTTCTTTTTCTTTTTGTCAGAAAACATTGTTTAAAACATAACAAATGTACCAAATTTTGGGCTGAAAATCCTCATTTTAGAGGCATATAAGGGAGAATTAAAATGGAAATATTGAGCAATGTCTTTGTTGGAAATTTCCGGCTGTCTGTCGGAAAATTGTAACTTCTTGCAGCCCCCCCGCCCACCAATTTTTTAAAACTCACGACGCCCCTGATTAAAACCACCACCTACATGTCTCATAATACGACAGATTACAAGAAAAAAAATTCGTACAAATCTGCTAATTGACTTCTGCCACGGCATACGACAAGAAAGCCGTACTGTCGCAAAAAAACCCGTCCGCTCGATGCCGCAAGTTCGCAACCTACCGTCTGAAATGCGTTTATATGCATACGAACAGCAGTATAAAAATAAACGACGAAATGTAATAAACCCACGATAAAAATGCAAAACTCATTTATGTATTCTACATCAATGTCTAGCCTAACCAGACAAATAATTAATATGTCAGCCCAGTGCCGACATAATGTGCGGTCGTCCGCCTGACCGCTGACAACTTAAGCTGAAAATTGACACAGAAGTTGTTCATGTCCTGAAAAACGTTCCTTCCAATTCTGGTTGTTCTACGCCCTTTTTAGAGTTAGGGGCCCGCAGGGGCCAGACAGACAAACGGACGAACGGACGGGCAATAAACGTATTGCGGCTTATTGAAACAGCCGCATGAGCGGCATCATAAATTAAAAATGCAGAGATTGGCTGCAATTGGCAATTTTCAAGAGACAGATGCAAATTTCAAACAGAGATGATACGGGTCTTTGGGATGTCAATTCTGCTTTTAAATTTCTTACAAAACGCGAGATATCCGTTGCCAAGTTTTGTATTTTTGTAAGAAAAATTTTTTCAACAAAAAGTAAATTTTCCGACATACTGAAATTTAGGGGTAAAGTTAATATTGCCTCTTCTTGCCAAAACGTCACTGCATGGGAAGCATAGCAACAAGCGAAAAAATATCTGTGGAAAAGACTACAAATCGGATCATATCATATCGTATCACTGGGAACAGATTATCGAGGTATAAATGCGAACTGCGCTGCAAGAACACGTTACAAATGACGGTAGTAAAAACACTAAAAACTACAGATAAATAAAAACCGAAAAAAATAAAACGATAAAGCAAAAAGCGAAAATCACTAGCTATAATACGCTCGTATTACGCACCTTTCTCGAACCGCGTGAAATCAATAAGTCTGAGGTTTGACTCGGGTCTGAGTTTGAGTAGTCCAAGCACGAAGCAATCGGCCAGGCTGACTTCCTCGTTGCTGTCAAACGGTACCGTCAGATAATCATCCTCCAACGCGTCTTCCAACGGTACCTGCAGCGCAAACGTGGCGTGGTGTAGTGGTAACGCGTCTGATCCGATCAGCGAAGTTACTGTACGCCGGGCCCGGTTGATACTGCGATGGGTGACCGCCTGCGGGCAAGTCAACCATCTCGGTATGTAACCAACTGCCTAGGTCAACTCAGCCTTCCATCCCTCTGGGGTAGGTAAATCGAATACCGGCCTATCTGGCTGGGGTTAAGGCGGGGCGCGTTCACCTCTGTCGGGTGGCAGGTAACACTGTGTGATCCCATACGGCAGGTGACGCTCAGTAGCTCTGTGATGGGTTCGCTCCTTAAGAGCTATATTCTGACCTTTACCTTTACCTTTAAACGGTCACATAAGATCAAATAAAGGTAAAAAAAACTGCGTATATAGCGCTTTATAAGGGGAAACTCAGCGCACAGCTACGGAGCGTCACCTGTCATATGGGATCACGCAGTGTTATCTGGCAAGTAAAACCGGTGCTCGATTTACCTACCCCGGAGGGATGAAAGACTGAGTTGCCCTTGGTGGCTAGTTATAGACGGTTTATTACCTGTCTGCAGACAGTCACTTACCAAATTAGTAACCACTTAATAGTGACCCGACCGAGATTAGAGCCCATGAACTCTCGATCGTAAATCTGGCACCATACCGGTACACTACCAAGTCAACGTTATTTGAAGTCATCACTGCCGTTGTGGCAAAGGGGAGGGGAAAACTGCCCCCACCCTAAATTTTGAGCTGTCGCCAAAACTGCACGCGCGTCTTTTTGCGGGAAAATTTTCGTTCATAAATGAAAAACGTGAGCTAAAACCCCATTTTGAGAAAAACATATATAGGGACAAAAAAATTTGTTTACGGCTTATACCATATCGTAGACACGAAGCACCCGGAGAGGCCAAGTGGAGACGACCCACTCAATCGCCTGAGGTTCACGTAGCAGGATTGCCTCACTCAGTAGACGAGGGTAGACGTTCGAAGGCAGGAAACCAGCATCGGTCTTGATCAGAACGTTGCACTCGGTAACGAGCCGGTTGATGCAGATGTTTCGTAGCTTTCTACAATGATATCACAAATTCACGCCATATACGCACTCGCTTAGCCCTAGTTAAATGCGGCAGTCAAGTAAGTAAGCAAATAAGTAGGCCTAAGTAAAACGTTAGTTTAGCCCCCTGGCGCATCAACGCCAAAAAATCCTTTTACGTGACTGTACTGGGGAAAGCCCCTGTTGTTGGAGTTTCCCGTTGTGTTGACGGACAAGCAGTCAACGCTTGTGAGTTCTGAAGTGCGAGTAGAGTCCAATGGGGGAAGCACATCCACAGAATGGTGCAGTTGTGCGACAGATAAGTTGTCGTAACACCATAGCCTTCCTCTTTTCTCTTTTCAGTTGCAGGTCTGAGATGCGTTGATGTCAGTGGCGTCATCTCAGTAAATCTTTGGGAGGGGGTCTCAGTAATCATTTTGGGGGTTTCAGTATATGTAACGTATTGTTCTTTCAGCAGTAACACTGTTTCAAAGGTATGATTTACAAAAAAACAATTAAAATTTTAAATCCTTGGGGATCCGTAACCCTCCTCAGCCCTCCCCCTAAATGACGCTGCTGACTGTCAACGTCAAGTTCAACGTCAGTTCATTTTGTTTGTTCTGTACCCGCGTAACGAAACGTGCTGCGTGAACCCGGCCTGCGTGAAAGTAAATCTAGGCCTAATATTAGTCAATTTTTTGCGTCTTTTGGTAAGGGGTGTACAAAGCAACCTGACGGACGGCCGTCGCCACTCGGCGTCGACATCGCGATAAACTCATATTGAACGTTGATTTTCTTTTCTTGCTAGCAGTCTTCCTAAGCTTCTATACACCTTTCAACTGTTTACAGTATAATAATATTTACGTTGTACGTCTTAATTATAACAACGTTGCGGTTTTACGCTAATGCTTCTTGGCCTAGGCAATCACTTTTGGGTTCACGCTGCATTAAAATCAAATCCAGCGTGAGTTGAATTTTATTTAGCCTATTCATGTTTATAAAAACGAAATAAGCTCGAGCTGGTAATAGCAATACAGGCTACAGCACATGGCCATCTAACACATAAAATTTTATTACAAAACCAGACTAGACATACGTTGTGAAAACTCACATACCGTAACGAAAACTCATGTCACATTGCATATACCTGGGCGACCTGATCGGCTCTCCCTTGTTGTCACGGACGCACATGAGATAACCGCGATCATCGCGACATAGGTGATAAACAAAATGTTTTTCCGTGATCCACTTGGGATGTCGAAACTGCTTGTAGTCGTAGTTGAAGTTCATGCGGTCGTAAACGACGTTATCCATAGCCCCGGTCATCGCCATCTTTAATTACGCAGTTGTTGCTTTTTGCTGACGTGATTCAAGTAGATTGATGCTGTAAAATCACAAGCGAATCTTGTCTGTGTTAGTTGAAATGAATCAAACGCATCTGCAACCAAAAGACGCAAAAAATTGACTAATATTAGGCCTAGATTTACTTTCACGCAGGCCGGGTTCACGCAGCACGTTTCGTTACGCGGGTACAGAACAAACAAAGTGAACTGAAGTTACTGAACTGCTGAGCCAGTTCGGATCAATTCATATCTGTCGCTTTGTACACCCCTTAACACGCGTCAGAAACTAGTTTTTACGCGCGAAAGCAGCTACTGCTTCAGCGCGTCTTAGCCTTCGCAATTCTGTCCGTCCGTCCGTCCGTCTGTCCATCACACGGGTGGATCAGTCCAAAACGGTGCAAGCTAGGATCACCAAATTTTCACCGTCGGCTGCGTAGTTTTTCATAAATTTGAAAGGGTTCACCCCAAACGAGGGCGCTAAATGAGAGGAGGGTGGGAAAAATTTGCGATGTTCAGCCAATAAGTCGCAGTATCTCAGTAAGTATCTCTTATTTTAGTTTTCTTTACTTCAGTCATTTTTTCGAATTTTGTCACTTTTACATTTAACAGTATTTCTATTCTCGGTATCTCTCATTTCATTTTTTTCTTAAACATTTAAGTTTTTTTTAGTTTATGTGCTAGATTAAACTGACAGTTTGTCTGTCAGTTTTTTAGTGCAAATTCTGTACTGTATTGTATTGTATTGTATGCGTAAAAAGGCTATAGCAACGATGCAGTCGATCGGCTGCACACTGACTCGTCTGCTTCTGCGATAGTAATTAGCATCATTATTGACGGACGTGCTTCGTGGTGCATACTCACGCAGGAGTTTTACTTCGAAGTTGAGATTTTCTCGAGCGGACCTTTCAGTCGCTGATATTATTTCCGCAGTCGATGAATCGGATCACGGTAAACGACAACCCATTTTCTGCAGTTGACTCAGCGCTCTGCATTGCCATCATGTGATTCTGTGATGCAGCAAAACTACTGCGACTTATTCAACTACGCCTAACAATCAGCCGTAGCCTGCAGGTTCAACCAACCACTACGGTAGTCCCATCTCTATGGGCCTACTGCACTCAACGGCTGAACTTGAAGCCGTAGCTAGGCCTAAGCTATAGAGAGTTGTTCGTGGCTGCGGCGCCGCATCGGCGTCGATGCGGCTTCGCTGCCTAGAAGGCTTCCTGGCTGCTGCCGAGCGCTGAAGCTGGCTGCTGTTTACATCATTACTAAAGCCCAGTTTCCACTCAACACGACGCGAGAATAGACACCGTTTCGATCTATTCTTGCGTTTCGGCTGTTCCGGTGTTGACACCGGCGTGCTTGCGTTAGCTGCGTGATTTTTTTTGGCGTTCGTTGCGTGCTACTTCACTTGCGTTGCCTACGTCACCTGCGACCAGAGTTTCAATCGTAGAATTCAAAGAAGTACGCAATGTGTTTTAGGTGACCGTACTTGAGTAACGGTCAAGTTATTGGCATGGATGTCGTCCGTCTGGCTGTCACGGATATATCGTGGCTAAACGGTAAAAGTCGTAGGGGGTCGGCGATGGTAACATGGGATAGGGCGCTCGCGACTTCCTGTAGGCTGTAAATAGTAACCGTGTCTTAATCTGAAGTGGTTTGGACGCAATTTTTAATGGAAAGTTAGTGACCGTACCTCGGAAAGGGTGACAGATAAAGCCAATGTTATTAATCATTAATAGAAACTGGCATACGCTCTTTTTAGATTAGATGAAAATTATCGACCTAGACTGTTCTTGAAGGTCGGCACGCGCTATTGTGGCTAAACGGTGCTAAATAGGGCCTAGGTTGCTATTGATCACTAATAAGAAGTCGCGTATTGTCTTTCAGATTACATGACGACGACTGATCTTGGACGACTTTGAAAGTCACTGACAACCAGTACGGTCGGCTATCCTAGCGACAGCTGGGCTTCTTGTCATTACATGTGTTGCAAGAGTGGAAAGCAGGCTTTACCAATAGGTCCTGCTCCGCCGAGAAGTTATAACAAGCAGCGCATAGGCCTATGTACCGATCGATCCACGCCGATATATAGCATTGTATGCACTGCAGGGTAGGCCAAAAAAAGTAATCTATTGTACTTTGTCCGGTTTTTGTAATTTTTTTTTCACCAGTAGATTCTGTAAAAAAATTGCTACTCAGTGGCATGCACAACACACCTAATATGTTGAAATGTCAAAATGTCAAAAAAGGTTTACATATCAACTCAACTCAACTCAACTCGGGTTTAATAAAAACGATAGCCGATGGCTAAAAAATATACAAACATAAAAGTAGCAACTACACATATCTAATAGAGCATACAAAATACGAAATAGTCCACAGTCAACACTCCTTTAAGTCCGGTTCACATTTACATATACACCAAACAGATACACCAAAACAAAGCACACTGTTATATGTGTTTATATTTTTAAGTTATTGGTATTTAGCCAGGGCAAAGTGGATAAAAGACCGATATTTGTTAGTTCTCGTCCGTGGTATGGGATAGGCAATATGTCGTCGGAGTCGAGAAATAGTATCTGAGTCTCGTCGTTGGGGAAGAAGGTCGTGTAAACAACTGTCAGCATTTGTAACTGTACGAAAAAATTTCCTCCCCAAATCACACCTTCGTACAGAAAGAGGTTCTACCCCAGCGTATGTACATGCAGAATCATATGGCATATCATATGCAATGGGATGGATAATTCTGAGGGCCCTCTTCTGCAAAGATTCCAATTTTTGGGACAGACCTTGGTTTGAGATAGAAATACGATAGGTCATTCGAAGATAACCCAGCGCGTCTCAACTGTTTAAGGTGATACAGCCGTGGAGCAACTTTCGCACAAACAGTATTTACATGCGCTTCCCAACTCAAGTCATTCGACAAAGTAACACCAAGTAGTTTGAAACTAGTAACACGTTCGATAACATCAGACTGTACAGTA
>Ga0209367_1009755_pt1 | contig 12964 bp, 11 predicted proteins | sample WorMetLIZISLAND2_FD_187412 | JGI IMG/M metagenome (GOLD analysis project Ga0209367, IMG submission 187412) | Marine gutless worms symbiont microbial communities from Max Planck institute for Marine Microbiology, Germany - Olavius geniculatus... ... | reverse complement strand
GGCTGACTTGGAACAGACGATTGTGGATGAGGCCATTGACCAGTGGAGGAAACGACTCAAAGCCTGCGTCAAGGCCAAAGGACATTTTGAACATTTACTATAACTTTAGTCGTACGTGTAGATTGCTTGTACCAACGTTTTTCGATATTAAAGCCGTTTTCTTGTAGTTATAACAAGAAGTTTATGGTTCGTTTTTTTTTATAAAACACAGTGTAGTATATCTTACTAGAACTTTGCTGGTGCTCTTAGCCATGTGAAGTATGGTTTTGTCACAATTTTCAGTAATTAAAAATTTTAAATTACTGCTTTTTGTAGGTTTGTTTGTACATGTCTTTTACAAAATTAATGTATTTAAATTTGGCTTTCCATTTGTCATGGATTTGACTCCTGGCCAGTTCTTTAATTATGTTACTATTTGGAGAGGTTCGACTGTCTAGGGACAAGTAAACAATCCTGGCTTAAACCAACCGCCTTAGGTCAACGTACTGAGTCTTCCGTCCCTTCGTCTATTGTGTAGTTGTATTGATTGGCTGGGGTTGAGGCAGGGTGCATTTACCTGTGTCAGGTAGCTGGCAGGTAACGCTGTGTGATCCCATATATGGCGAGTGACGCTCCACAACTCTGAGATTCTGTGAAGAGCTGTGCTAACCACTTTTTGCGCAGGTGGATTCAAAGCGACAGACCGGGCGCGGCTAAACCAGAAGCGTGCACAAGCGGTGCAAGCGGTTGCCAACGTGGGTCAGGGTACAGCTCAGATGGATACAATACAGTTTGCTCTAAGAACGCATCATTGGTTCAAGACTATTGCGACGTTCGTCCAAGGACTGTTTGCCGGCGTTGCGCTGTGGCACATCGTGGGAGCTTACATGCTTCTGCTCTTCGGATTCACTGTGTTTTTAGAGCACTACTTTATTCTGGCACTGCCTGTACAGTGTCTCTTCTATTTCCTGTTTGCTATTTGCACGGTGTATGCATTGGACAGGTGCGTTTTCACCAGTAATTCATTACACAATCAGTTTATCCTTAGTTTCCTTAGGTAAAGTCAGCTGTTTGTTTTATTACTGATATTCTTTGCATTTTAGTTTATTTATCATTGTTTGAATGATGCTTGAGCAAAAGGCATCTGGTGCAAAAAATTGCTGTTGCAACATTCTGAAAGGTGTACTATGACGGCCAGCCTAACCTGAAGTAACTCCAGAAAAAAAATTTGTCCATTAAACACAACCCAAAACGTGTATCTGCGTCTTCATTAGCATTATAATTGTGAGCTGAGATTATTATTATTATTATTATACTCGGTTTATAATGCACGTTAGGTCTTTCACAACGTGAAGAATCTCAAGTGCAAAAGTTATAGTGTTATAGATGTAACATTTTTTGTTAAGTGGCAATTGGATAGTGAGTCAAAGCAGCCCATTTTGATTGTTGTAAGAATTATTGGAGCTGTGTTTGTGGCAGTTACGATGTGGTGTCACCGTCGCGCGAGTTTCTTGTCAAGTCAGTCTCACTGCAAATTGGAACAATCTGCATCCTGTTCTACTTCGTTGGTCTCCTCATCTCACTCATCATGGCGGAGCTAGATGAGCGCCTTACTCTACTCGACGTCACCGCTTCATATGACAACAAAACTACGGTATACTTGGCATTTTCCGACAGGCGTAGTTTCCAGGGTGTGCTCTCGGTTTCGACGTCTCGGTCTCAAGATTATCTTTTTACCTGAGCGAGAAAAGTGAGCGAGATTTGGCTACGAGCGAGCAAGAAAATGGCTGGTGAGTCGCTTACGGGTCTAGCATCAAGTAACGTACATGCAGTGACTATACTAAGTGCAGTATAATGATCCTACGTCCTGTAACACACCGTTATAACTGCTGCTATCATTATTAACTTGACGGCTAGGCCTATAATCACTGCAAACTGCAGTGCGCCGTAAAAATTTTGGCGGTGGTGGCGCCCCATAATTTCGGCTGGCTTGGTAGCGCCAGACGATTTCGGCTGGCGGTGGCGCCAGTCGGCAGCTGAGGGGTCTACACCCTGCTGATCCAGTCTGCAGGAATGATATACATTTTAATTTTGCAGATATTGACAATCATTAGCACTACTCTTATCTAGCGCATTAGAGACATTGTACAGCTGTAGATGTGCTACAGAAACGCATATCTGACTTGATTTGATTTGATTGTGACAGGCAGCCAGTCCAACGGGTCCGACCGCTGACTGGCTGGATCAGTGGAAAATCCTCAACGTGGTGCGTGGAGTGCTCATCATACTGGGCTGGTTTGTGGTGTCGTTCTGGCCACTGAGCGACCGCCTTTCAAACAGTCTGCTGCAAGCCAACGACGACATCCTGCAGCCAAACACTACGACGAGAAGGCTTCAAACAACTCAGGGAAATAATGGCAACTTGTGGACTACTCGATGATATGACCAGGGTTTAATTTATAGGGCCTGCTATGTGCATATGCAGTAGCATAAAAGGTTAAATGAACTTACACATTCAGTGGCGTCTTGGCAGAGGATTTTCGGACATTGGAAAATTGTCAGAAAGTTTTCTTCTTGGAAAATTTTTGTCCAAAAAAGCTAAATTTGGGACTGAAAATCCCCCATTTTTGTAAACTTAAGAGCACTTAGGATTAAAATTTTGAACTCCCATTATCTCCTCCATCAGAAATTTCCAGCTGTCTGTTGGAAAACTGCAACTTTCTGCCCCGCCTACTTTTTACCCATGACGCCACTGTACACACTCCAGACATTGGTTTAACACACTTATTCCATACTGGCTGATAGTCGGTCCAAGGTTCCTCCAGGTCAGGAAAAACTGGAAAATGTCCGGGTTTTGCATTGACAGGGAAATGTCAGGGAAAAATATTATTTTGGAAAAGTCAGGAAAAATGATCTTGGATCATGCAGACTGCAGATAACTGTGACTTTTTGCATCTCCAAATATTAAAAAGCAGGCAAATTTGCAGCTTCCATTGAACGTCCAAAAGCTGGACACGTTTCAGCTTGGGCTTTGTCCTCCTGACCAGGGCCTCTGTCGTTTGCGTGTTGCTCTATTAATACTGTTTCATTACTTAATACCATTTATGACATTTGTGCGATAGGGTTATTGTTTCGATAATGTCAGGGAAACTGCCATTCCATGACTGGAAAAGTCAGGGAATTTTGCTACAGAAAACCTGTCGGAACCCTGTCAGTCGTATAGCCTACACCGTCATTTGGCTGGTCATGCATGACTGCACATTTACATAAAGTTATGGACACATTATACCACTGTAGACAGAATGGTAGTCATAATGTATGTGCAGCTGTGGAATAGAATGGAATAGAAAAGTTTACGTGCAAAAGTGTGACGTCCTGTATACTCCGTGCACTGTCAAGTATGAATTCTTCTAGAGCTATGGTTCTCTATACTTTCTTGGAAAAGCAGCAACAAAAACTGAATTCTGTACTTCAGTAGCGACCACTGGAGCAGTCGATCCAACAGTATAATCCATTATTCAGAGCAACTTGAAATTATTGCTTATTGATGACTGGCAGTGAATTGTGCCAGATAATCTTCGTCACATAACGCTTTTATCACTAAAATTTTGTAAAATTTATTCAGCAACAAACTGATCAAACCACAGCATGAACATGGAAATACCTGTCAGTCATGTACCTGTACCTTTCAGCCAATCAGCAAAAAATGCTTATGTACTTATTATCAACGGCACTTGTTATATTACTGCTAAGCAAATGGACAGGAAATATCAAAAGCACAAACACTAGAGTAATAATGGCAGCTAGGACTACAGAACAGTAACTGTATCATATGTGGACGTGCAAAACAACTATAATATACTCTTATCAAACTCAAAACTCAGTTCTTGCTATTACATATTATAATCACAACAAGTACCCAAGAATACTTCATAAAACACACTAAGCAGACAAATAACATACGCGGCACAATCAGCCCAAATTTGGTCATGGCAGTGGCGCTTATAGCCCAGAATTGGGCCAAAAAGGATAGAACCGCCACTGCTTCAGAGGCTGCTGAATTCTTATTGATGCTAGAAAATGAAAAGTAATACAGGAATCAATCTTAACATAGAATTGTTGTGTGTCGCAATTTAGTCCTTTCTATGACGTTTTCCACCCTTTGACATCTGGCTGGCGGACAAGAAATGCTTCCAGCTTGTGAAGTCCTGCATAAACAATTCCGAAAGGCTCACTTCTGAAGATGTGACATAACATGAATCGGTTACAAAAAATGGCCAGCTAAGCAAAAATGTTACAGTAGACACCTTGTGGCCATACGGAACGACCCACATTCGTTGCAACGTCATATTTCCAAAATTACGTCGTCCATAATCTACTACTAGCAAAGTGCTGTAATGTGCATCATTAATACTGTTAATACGTTATGGTGACGCTATGCATACATGAGTGACCCATGATACTGTGCAAATTCAAGCAAGAGCACTAAATGAATAACACCCAATTCACACCTGCGACGCCGATGCGACTCCACTTGACAGTCAAGTCACACTGGCATTGCACGTGTGAATTGGACCTAACTCTACAATAAACCCTTACCAGCATCACCGACACAGGTACTGCATGGTGCATAAAAATGAAACGCACACAAAAGTAAAAAAATGTGAAAACTTTCTTGAACCACAAGGTTCATAGGGCGGTGTTGATCTCTGTTTCCTTAGCCCTCAGCCAGACACCAGTTTACACTGCGAGACAATGGATACGGGGCTAGTGCATTGCACTGTGTTCCTGTTTATTCCAGCTTTCACTAGTACACATTGCACGTCAACAATAATAGAAAAAACCTTGTATTATCCATAAATTTTCATAACTTATTGAATGTTCACCAGTAACAACTTAATTTTACACATTTAATTTACTATGCTGACTTTCGGCCAACATGTAGAAGCTAGTAATAACTAGTGCTACTGCCTGTAGCAGAGATCACAAAGATATGCAAGTGAGTGAGTAAGAGTGCAGGGTTTAACGTCACACCCGACACAGTATAGGTCATTTCGGGGACGACCTTTCCAGGCAAAATGCACATACAGGGTGGGCCACAATTACGTGGCAATTTACTTATGTCCATATCTTTGTCAATTAATGACCGATTTTCAAAGTTTTTTCACTGACACGCTCTGCAGACAATTTGGAATAATGTGAATATTATATATCCCACCACACCATAGATGCGTCTCTACACTACCTTGTGAAATATGAATGAAATATGCATGTATAACGATAACAACAAACAAACATTTTGGTAAAATTGAAATAAACACTTCAGATCAACATTGCGGTGAATGATCTGTATAACTCTAGACAGTGTGGGTCTAACACAGTCTAGTCGCTCTAGGGTCATACGGATGATTCACTGCAATGTTGGTCTAAAGTGTTTTTTTATTTAGTTAAATGTTTGTTATTATCGTTAGGTTTTTACATTTATGTTTCACAAGGTAGTGTAAAGACGCATTTATGGTGTGGTGGGATATATAATAATCACATTATTGCAAATTGTCCAAGGAATGTGCCAGTGAAAAAGTTTTTAAAATCAGTCAATAATTGGTGAAGATATGGACAAAAGTAAAGTGCCACATTTTTTATGGCTCATGGTGTACATACACACAATAATGGAACAGTGTTTAACCTTTACTGAAAACCCTAATATGAAACATAAAATACAGAAACAACCTAAACCTAACATTATAAGAACTCACCATTATAACTGTGCATATGTAAGACTAATGGTAGTTCTAATAATCTTCCCTGTTATCCTCCAAAATCCTATGTTTCAGACTTCATAACTCCATCAAATACTAACCATTAAAAAATCTTTTACTAGCAACGTCAGACGTAAACTTGAAATACAGCAAACATCATACCCTAAACAGATCACTAACGCAATGGCTTCATTCGGACAGCATAGGCATAACTAATTGACAACAGATAAACATCAACATTCAGCACCTGTCAAGTACTAGGCTAACACAGACGCAACAAGCAAGGAGATGCCACAGGACAGTATCACAAACGCTCAGTCAGCCAACGTCTGGCATGTAGTTGTAACTAGTAGTACATAAAATATATGATCATCAATTCATCAGCTGTGTTACAAACATATACATGCAAATCCCAATATATTTCTTGCAACAACAGTAGATCACACTACGTCATTTCGAAGAAAATAACAACAAATATACAGGCTGGAGCATAAAACAGTGAAATATAGGTTTTACGTAGATTGAGCAATCGGAGAGGTTCAGAAATGGCTGGCCTTGATCACTGCAGTAAACGGCGTACACGAAACACATGACCACCCTTCAGTGCAACGATCAAAGTAAATTTCCAAAACTGTACAACTGCTTGACCTACATAAAGCACACGTTTCACTTTTCTATGCAACACCCTGTAATGTGAAATACACAGAAAAGCAGAAGCTATAGTGTATTGTTAAAAAAATGTAAATTTCAAAATGGCTGAAATTGCAGCGACTACTAGGCACATTGACTTCGATCCCATGCTGGATGTGAAATCTTGCTTCACGAAGATCAAAAATGATTTCTTCTTCTCTGCTTCTTACTTCACACGTACTTCTGCAACTAAGATCGGTCAACATGATACATCTTGAAGCCTGCTGAATTCACCAATGCTATCATCTCACGTCTTGTCTATTTGCATAGACCAGAAACGTGCTTTTCAGAAGGTCATCTTCAGACCTCATAATCTGAACCACTATGCATTCCCAGAATATTTCATTCTTTAAATTAAAAACCATTTTAAACCAGCTTTACCTACTCAGGCTATCATGACTGCGTGACCGACACCAGCCTTCTTGCATTATGTTACATGTGGTATCGTATCTCTAATGCAATTGTATGCAGTAATTCATTGCTACATAGAAATTGCAGGCGCTAGGCATATCTGATCTCTTTGAAATTTCTCATGTTTACTACTGTACTACAACTTCAGTTCAGTTGCATCAGCTCACTAACTATTTTATCAAGATTGCTAATCACATTGACTGACAGCATGTTTCTGCTGCTTCAATACTCTAATTCTATGCTGCTAGAATATAATATGCTGATATTTTACTAATAATATGCATGCTGCTAAGTTATATAAGCGCATATTAATACTATTCCCAGTTGCAATTATACCAGCAGTAGTGTTATGAAAGTGCAGACGTTGTTACACAAACATCAATATGTAAATATATCTATAAACAGATCTCTGCTATTAGCCACAATTATGCACAAACTAGGTGTGCATAAAGGCCACTTTGATGCTTTGCAAGCGAAATAAAAATAGATTACAGTCCAACTTCACAACCTGAGCACAGCAGAGCCATAACAAAATGCAATTGCATGCACATACAGAGTGAGTTTACGTTTCATTCAGAAAAAATTTATGTTTACAATAATCCTATTCTCCTAATCTGACACTCGCTGAGAACCATCTCTCATTAACTTCTTGTAATCCGTAGATAACAAGAAATTTGAGAATGCTCACAAGACGCGCGAAAGCCTATAGCAGTTCCTCTTCACAACTGTCAGTCTATCTCTAGCCATTTTGTCGCAGTTCATTCTTGGAGTGTGCGCTGCAGCTGAAGATTGCAAAAATCAATATAAACCCATTATTTCGGAAGTTTAGGGTCTTTCAAAGTCATCGATGTTGATACGACTAAAAAGCTCGTCACTAGTGCTTGTTGTGATAGGCAGCATGCTCATGCTGATCTGCAACTGTTTTCACGAAAGACTGGCCAACAACAGTAAAGGAATGACTTTTGTGGGGTAATGCTCTTTGATGCCCTCGTGTGCAGGTTTCCTTAAACCTAGAAAATCAAGACTTGGACTTTTGAAATCTACGTTCAACGCCAAAAATTTTCATACGAGCTTTTCTATGTCTATCTCAATTGGTTTCAGCGCAATTCGCTCTTGAAATGTGTCCTGCAGCCCAAAATCGCCAAAAATCCATTAAACTCCTATTTTAGCATTCAAGGTCATCCAAGGTCATTGAATTCAGTGGCAATCGAGAGCCAGCGTACGATTTCCTATTAGTGATTAATAGTAACGTAGGCCCTATCTCGCACTGTTATTGAGATACAGTGACTTATTGGCTAAAAATTGCAAATTTTTCCCACCCCGTTATTTAGCGCCCTCACTCAGGGCCACACCCTTCGAATTTATGGACAAGTTTCACGGTTCCTAAAACTAGAGTCTTCCAGGCAGCCAACGGTAAAAATTTGGTGATCCTAGCTTGCACCATTTTTGATTGATCCACCCGTGTGACAGACGGACAGAATTGCGATCGCTAAGACGTGCTGAAAGCAGTAGCTGCTTTCGTGTGTAATAAAATTTTTAATCCTTTTGATGAAACACAAACTCACGTACAATGACACACTCCAATATGACTAAACAATCTTCACACCAGGAAAACAGCAATGAATGCTACTAACAAATGGCACACTGCACACCGTAACAAAATCAAACACAAACAAATTAACACAAATGGGTTACCTGGCGATATAGCCAGCTTTGCTCTTACAAAAAGAAATGCAAACAGCATAACACAAATTTTCTATGTTGTAAACATTGCAAAAATGACAGCCGCTGATAAAAATAAATGATCACTGGACTAATAGCAACGTGAATCTATACATCGACAAAAGCGGCCTTAAGTGAAGGCACGGATGGAAAAATCACACCAGCCTGGTTAACTCAGAACAAAACGCAGTGATGGGCACTTTTAGCTACAAATGGTTACTCAGCACTAGTGACAACTCTCCCTGAGTAGTTATAACTACACTTTTCTAAAATGGTAGCTAAGAAGTAGTTACAAAATTCTGCTTTAAAAGCATTTACGACCTATGGTAGATGGAGCTGCTTTTCAGACTGACTTACAGCTAGAATGAGTTTTAGTTGATCCAACAAGGTACAGTGGACAGCGGTAGATTTGAGGCTTGACCCATGAACTATATAGTTTAAGTTCAAGCTGTTTCAGCCTTGACCAGTTAAGCTGTCATTCATTTTCTACATCCTATAATGCTCTATAGTAAATAGAAGTAGTTATTGTAGTGAATACTGTTAACAGTTAATATGGAGTTCACAAAACCAGTACTGTTATAACTACAAATCTTCTGAAATAGTTAAAACATAGTGATAACCATTTCATGAGAGTAGTTAAGAACGGTACACTGTGTCCCCCAAAAAACCAGTACACCAAGGTCGATCGATAACCATTAATTCTCAGTGGATTCTCAAAATTCTTTTACTGGCACTCCCTGGAATATTTTCCACAAAAATGACACTAAAAATCCCGCCACACAAAAAAAGCATCACTAAACTAAGAGCTTAGTGTACTGCTTTTTGGGACAAAGTGTAGGTAGTAGATGCCCATCAGTGATTTATCGTGAATTTGAAGTGCGAGTTTTGCGCTGCCTGACTGCCCCTCCATTCAGCTCCTCGCTGGCAGCAGACGAGCTTGCATTGAAGGAGACGGTGGCGCCACCAGCAGCCGAACTACGCACTTGCTCCGTGTGGGTCAGCAGACGCTGGAGATAGAAGTGCCAGATGGTCCAGAGCGCCAGCACGGCCAGCCCAATCACCCATCCGACGACCACGTACCCCGGCAGAGGCTTCGTGAACGTGTGCCAGTCGAACTTGAGTGTAATCAGCACCTCGGTCACGATGATTGCAATGATCAGCATGGTCTGTGCACCGATCTTCTTGCAATGACTAGTAACACACAGACACTGGCGACATGATGCTCAGTAAACAGACAATCAGATGAGATACTTATTGCAATGCAACTATAACAGTTGAAAGCACACATCACGTCAGATACACGAGTCAATGAATGGTGGCATGAAACAGAGTAAACATAAAACTATCAGATAAAACAAAACATTTATTGAGATGCCACTACGACAGACTGATTTCACGGATATCTCGACTTGCTTATGGTTAAGTTATTTTTCTAGATTTGTTGTTTCCTTTTTTAGTTTATCTGACTGAGGCTTCTTTCTCTTCCATATAAACCATCTGTATCTGAACTGTTTCTTGTTCTTTTTAGTTTATGTGATAGATTAAACCAGCAGCCTAGCTGTCAGTTTTCCAGTGCGAATCATTCATCACATCGTATCATACAATACAGGACACATCACATCAGATACAGCAGTTAATCACTGACATCAATCAAGCTCTGATAAGCACAAAAACAAATACAGATATCCAAAACTTTTTAGACACACAGTATGGCAGACAATCTCAACCACAGCAAGCAGCTATGCCAAGTGGTAAAGCTGACATGGATATTTAGGTCGCCAAAAATTTGACTGTGAGCGCAAGATACTTCAACAGAAGATAATGTGGTGATGCATTGTTATTCAAACCTAGGGTTTAAGAATGCCATATTAAACACAACATCCCAAGCTCAATTCTTGCAGTTCAACAGAAATGTCAGCTATTTGCACACATCTGAAGAAATTTACCGACTATTAAAAAATATATTTCACCAATCAACAACTACATTCACGACTAGCACCTGCCACAAAGACTCAAAGACATGCTAGACTGAACATGCTGTACTTACGGGTCATCAAGAAACTGAAAGACTTCACGCATCGTGACCGCGCCCCAGAACAGGAAAAAGACGAGCCGACCGAGACAGAGAAAGTGTGGTGGAGGAATCCATAGTACAAACTTCAACGTGAAAGTATTCAGCTCGGCTACCAGGAACTGAAACAAGCAACACATATGTAACACACTATACAGATAAATCAACATATGCAAGTAGAATATTAAGTCATTTCTGATCCATAAAACCCACACAATGGAATGGTGCTGATCTCCATTTCCTTAGTCCTCAGCCAGACATCAGCTTACACTGCCAGAAAACAGGTAGTGCATGTGTGTGTGTGTGCCTGTTCACACCCTAGTGTTCACTGGTACTCACTGCACCTAACCATGGATGGCTGGCCAGGCTGAGTTGGCCAGGGTGGCTGGTTACGTACCAAGATGATTTACCCACATGACAACAGTCACCCAACCAGTAGTAACTTCAATGATCAAAACCATCATGTTACACTAAGCCGCCATCACAAACCCCAGTACACAATTACTTTACACAATTACTACTCAGTACATCATGATTTTATCCATGAAAGTAAAAAATTGTGATCAAATGAAAAGTACATTAATTTAACTTCACTGGCACAAAAGTTTGCAATTAGTGTATTACGTTATGTACTGTGTTCCGTGACTCTAACAGCTAAACATAAGGCGAAGCATGAAGTTACATAATATTACACTAGATGACATTGTTTATGCCGATGGCTTACAATGCCGATAATGATGAGCATTGAGAACCATCTCTTAAGGCTTGAAGTAGGACGCCAGTCAAACTCTGTCCAGACGTACGGAGTAAACTGCCGGATCAGACGATTCAACTTTCCTCTGTCACGAGCACACACAAATGACTACCAGTTCACCAGCAGTCTGTCACTAAGCTGACACTGGTATCTTGTATCTCACTCCTCACTTTTATCAATAATTGAGAAAAAGAAACTCGGAAAGACGATTAAAATGGCCTAGACATACACTACATATTATGGATGACAAAATCACCAAAAGTTTACTAGTGGCAAGAAAACAAAGACAGAGGAAAGCAAAAGCGATGTATGGGTGACGGCAAAAAAACCTGAGAAGAGCCAATATAACTAAGTTCTGGAAAACAAGAGAAAGACGAAAAATAACACCGTGTGATGTTGCAAAAGACAGAAAACAATGCATAGAGTTAGTTTTATCAGTATCTGAAATAATAAATAAGCTGTGTACACTTGATGAAAATAAATTAGCAGCTCAAATTCAGTCAAAATTTCTGTATGGCTTTCACATACACAGGTCTAAGTGAAAAATATAAAACCTTCACAGTCTGAGTCGATGGAATATCGTTATCAAAACTAGCAAACTACTATCCACATAATTGTTACATTTTCCATTGTAATTAGTAATGCAACTGCAGCAAGCTGAGCACTAAAACAAAAGCAACCTCAACCAGAAGTGACTGTCCAAAGGGGCACTAGTCCAAATTTGGTCAGATTTTAGTCCACCATAGCAACTGGCCACCATGGCCAAAGATGCAATTTATCCCTATTCCTAACCCTATCACTAATCCTACCCTCTCCCTAACCCTAACTAGTGCCCCTTTGGACTAGTAAACCGACCCCAACAGTGCCACTGAATTTTTTGACATACTGGAAGTATATAAGCTAGACTATTGCTATTATTAGCATCATTATTAGTCTAACCTGTAAGACGGTATGTTCCACATGCCACGCCAGTGATATGGCTTCATTGACAGCCAGTTGAGTGTCTTCATGCCAAGGAAGATGCCAAATCCATTGCAAAAGATCACGTCCATTAACCACTGTCAAACAAGCAGACAAGCACATTATCATCAAGGAGCCAAATTTCCGAAACTTCTTAGAAAAATCTTTGGAAGACTTTTTTCTTAAGAGAGGATGCAGATATGCAAAACTTGTTTTTAAAATGTCTTTGAAAAAATTTGGAAAAATCTTCCTAAGAAGATTTTGAGATGAGAAAGGGTGCACATTCACGAAAAATTTGGAAAAGAAAACTTTGGAATTCCTAAATCATCTCACATAATAAGATCTTTGGAAAATGTCTTAGAAAAGTTTTAAAAGTGTGGCCCCAGAAGTCTATCTCTTTATTTTAATCTCTTACTTACTTATTATGGGGCCGTCCTTCCTAGGAGGTCCCATCATGTATCGATGCTGTCCGCCTGTCCGTCCGTCCGTCCGTCCGCGGGTCCGTCCGTCCGTACCATGCCTCCACCTAGAGAAAAAACGAAAAGGCCTACGAACACCAAACTTGGTAGGAAGGATCCACGGGACACGAGCACCCCGTGGATCCTTCCTACCAAGTTT
>Ga0209367_1009754_pt1 | contig 12968 bp, 4 predicted proteins | sample WorMetLIZISLAND2_FD_187412 | JGI IMG/M metagenome (GOLD analysis project Ga0209367, IMG submission 187412) | Marine gutless worms symbiont microbial communities from Max Planck institute for Marine Microbiology, Germany - Olavius geniculatus... ... | reverse complement strand
ATATTTAACTGCTGTATTCAAATATTGACTTTAGTCACGTAAGAAATTTCTTTCGGAACATTTTGCTGAAAACCACGTGACTCTATGACGTACGGTTGCAAAATTATGGTGTCATTAACTCTGTGCGGTTTTTTGGACCACCCTGTATATTTGTCGTACTTTATGCGTCGCTTTATGTCGCACGACGATTTCGTCACGTGTAAAAGAAAACGATTCCCTTGCGTCTTAATCAAAACAGTCGTACGACACAAAGTTTGTCGTCGTCCGTTGTCGGTTGTCGTCGTTGTATGACGGTACTAGGAGAAGCAGTACGTCGTATATACGCCAGAGGTCGTTCGTCGTGAGTCATATAAGCCCGTCGACGAGGCTGATCGAACTCACCTTAGTAACCGATGTGCCCGCTCGGCTATGTAAGCATCGAATAAGGCCTAGTCGTGCTTGACGTCGGCTACTGCCAGAAAACAACCAAAGAGATTTCGTATTCTTGCTTAAATTGCAGCATTTTACACAGTGAACTGAGTTTACAGTAAACGACAAGGAAATATTTGTAGGTTATACGCTGGCATGTCAGGTTTTGAACCGATTATTGCAAGTTATATACACGCAATTTACTTGGCACACTCCACTGTGGTCCGTGTTTTTGAGAATTAAACCTCTAAAGTTTTTCGCGCGATGCACTCACTGTAGCTTTGTATCCATGGTCTCGCAGTGTAGGCTGGTGTCTGGCTGAGATCTGAGAAAATGGCGATCAGCGCCGCCCTATGGGCCTTGCGGCTCGGTAAAGACTTATCTTTTACGCCAGTTTCTTAATTGGGTGGAAATGTATAGCAACGCGATTCCAGTGACGTATTTTTCGTTGTTTAGCTGGTACTCAACCGGACATTTCTCCATGGATTTGTCCCCGCGGACGGACGTTGAAGGCCACCCACGTGATGGCAGATCGAGACTATCTCTTAACAGCTGTCACACTGGCCGCTGCTAGGAGGCAAGTGTCTGTGCGCTCTGCGGTCGACGGAATAATATAATGACCAATCGATCAGCACACGTCCAGTCTACACTCTACTCGTCGCTCGTCGTCCTTGTCATGTCTGAAACAACTAATTAAAGTCTCACAGCAGCGGCGCTGCGACACTCATCGGGAGTAAATTTTTATAGGAGTAATTTTAGAAAATTACACAGCATAAACGCCCATTTAGCCTTCGTAGATCGTAGTCAGTCACTATACTCACTATATGCATTCGTCGTCGTCGTCGTCGTAGTGGAGAGTAGAACCTGACGTAAATTGCTGCATTAGAGAAGTAATGACTGTCGCTTTTGCATGCCGACTAGCAGCGGTTAAAGTGCAGTGTAAGGTATACATACAATGAATAGTAGTTTCGTTTGTGGAACGACGAGTGGAGGTCGAATCTTAAAATGAAACTTTGCGTACCCGGTACTCTACAAAATGCAGCAGCGAGTTAACAGTGCGGCGAAGAAGTGTCAGAGATGCGAAACAAGGAAATCTAGTCCATATAACTGCAGTATTCCGTCCATCTGCAGCCTTTTCGAACCCATTCTCAGTAGGTACTAGCAGTTCTAACGTTGTTAAATATGGACGTAAAATCATTTCTTGATTGAAATAGGCCTACGCAACTTGGGCAGCCCAGAGACATTGCAGCGCCTACGAATCACTTTGTGATCGATGATGCCACACAAATTGTTTTCGGTTAAATTAGTTTGGATCTATCGTTTTTCATAGATCATGAATGATGAATCCACGTTTAAGACGCAACCAAACCAGACTTAATCCATAACGTTATTTGCTAACGGCGCCGTTTATCTGTGCTTGCTTTGCGGTATAATTCTAACACTGTCACTAGGTTTATAGGCTACTTTGCATATCAAAGTGTGGCCACATTATATATACTCCGTGTCTCAAAAAACTGGGGCCATTTTTTTGAATAACTCCGTGAAACACTGGCCGATTTTGATAATTTTTGGCAAGCAACATCGCGAAAAAACTTAACACAAATGGCTGTAGTTTAGCCCACCTCACGTTAATACTGTTGCAACACTACCTTGTGAAATGCAGAAGTCGTACTTTGGCCATTTACAACAATGAATTAATACTGTGTAGCGCATGCGTCGGCAAAAAAATCACAGACCACAAAATCATTAAAAATTTGTTACGTATTTAACACTAATGATATTTATTTTAATATTGTATGTCGACGAACTGAAATGACGCATCAACAGCGAGTGAACTGCTCTGGGTCGCGCGTTATTGAACGTACTTTTAGCAAGTGGCGTCAAAGTCCACCGCTTGCGTTCGTGTTAGAGGAGGACATTTTGAGCACGTGCTATAATAAAAATGATGTGATGTAGCACGTATAACTTTTTGAGAGATAATAACTGTTACCGGTGTTTGTCGCTATTCAGTTAATTATTTCTGAGCCAACGCATGTGCTACACAGTATGTAATCTTTGTTGTAAACGGCTAAGATACGACTTCTGCATTTCACAAGATAGTGTAGCGACAGTATTAAAGAGAGATGGGCTAAACTACAGCTATTTATGTTAAGTTTTTGTTCGCGATGATGCATGCCAAAAATTATCAAAATCGGCCAATGTTTCACGGAGTTACTAAAAAAGTGGCCCCGGTCTTTTGAGACACGGCGTACATTATTTTTGCATGCCAAGACTATGCGTTTATCTTTGTTTATTCATATTACCATTCACGACCAACAACGGCCCAGTTTTGTAGAGTTCAACGCGCTACTTGTTTCAACGCACTCGTGAGTCCTTTGACGCCGCCGTCTTCGCTGCTGCTGCTGCTGCTGAGCATCTGCTGAACGCTTTTTTTTGTTTTCGTCAATCATTTTTATCTAATTTGTAGCTGCGGCAAGTGCCGTCGCACACTATTTTCCTGAAAAGCCAACGCCCGAGTAAGTGGGCCACAAAAATGCCGTTGACGACCGCACACATGGTTAGTTTCCTGAACACGATGTCATATTGACATAGTTTTGACGTAGTTAATGCGCCAACATTTTGAAACTGTTGTGGGGCGAGGCGATATTACTTTTTTACTTTTTTTCATTTTTCTTGCTTTTTGTGTAGCGTTTATTTTTTGACTTCTTTTTTTATCAAAAGCCGTACCCTTTAATCAAGTACACGTAGGCTTTTATGTCTGTGGATAGGTGCTATAAGCAAAGGCAATAGAAACTACAAGCTACTTCCATCAATTTTTTTGCGTCATTTTGAGGAGCTAACAAAATAGCAACTTTTGTAAGTGTCACGAAGAGATGTTTTTCGTAATTACGTGACATACTCATTTCTTGAAAAACACAACGGAGGCCTAAGTCTCCAAAACTGTATTAGGCAAACTGTGGGGCGCTGTCCCGCGGAATTTTGACGGCGGACAATCGCATCATCGCTCTACAGTGTCGACGTCTGTGTTGCTTCGTGACTACAAAATGGACCCAATTTCAGTGAAGGTAGAATAATGAAGGGTTGCGGGGTTGGCTCATAGGGTATGCCGATGACGTAATTATCGGAAAAAGTACAGGTAGCCTAAAGGAAGCATAGTTCACTGTTTGGAGAACAAGTTATGTATGCCACGTCAACGTCAACACTGTCGATGTCAACCTCGATGAAAATATGACACGGTACGTCAGCGTGCGGTGCATAGAGTAGCTCAGTGCATCGGGTTGCAGCCGTCAGAGCCGACGACACGTCAGGCAGGTCACGCAAGTCTGACAATTGCGTCGATTGCCGCGGCGCGTTGTGTGACGTCACGCGACACACAGTTGTCAGTCACTGGGCACCATGCAGTGTAGAACGGCTGCTGCAGCTGCAAATGCTGCCCAGAAGCGATGTGAGAGGAATCGAGCAGCGGAGCGGAGTGTGCCGTGCGTACGAGAGAGAGATGGACAATGAACACGTCAATCAGTCAGCGAGTTGGTCAGTCGGTCGAATGGTCGACAGTCACTGACCCTGCGCCGGGGAAAAAGCCAATTTGGTGGTGCATATGGATGTGTCTGTCTGTTGACATGCAGCGCACTTCTCCGCCTGTCCACGTGATCGCATTTCAGTGCTATTGATTTTTCGCGTAAAAGTTTGCTGCGACGCTGACGGTCGACGCGCGTATACTGCAGACTGAGGATCTATCGATGGCGACTAATGTCGTTAGTGGACTGGGCGGCGGCGCCTCCGCTGTGTACCTCTGGGATCTCACGACTTGCCGGCCGGCGTCTCACAACAACTGGGCGTCGCCGGCTGTAACACAATACAGACGCCTTGTCTTTTGCCTCCTGTTTACGGTGTCACGTTGCGTTAACAGTCCGTATTGTGTAACAAAAGGTAGGTTTTTTGATCCCTGGAGTGTTACGCAGGAAGGTTGGCGCTTAGGCAACGCCGCACTGCGAGGTGCTGACGCCGGCGACAAAAATCACGATGGAGTAAGGAAAAATCACGCAAATATTGTCTGTATGTGAATCTAAATGAAACTGTATAGTTGTGTGCGTGAAGCAAGAATACATGTAGGCTACAGATTCTGTCACAAGAAGGGCAAGCAGTAGGTCTATAGATGTTGCAGTTGAAGAGAATTGGGAACGTATATACAGAGCCGTTCGTATTGCTAACGATATACAGTCGTCTCACGTCTGACGGCACGAAGAAGCCTCCTTAAGCTACCTTTCGTAACATTCTTAGTCGGAGATAAACCTTCAATTTGTTACACTGCCAATTAGAACGGCATTCGGATAGCGCAAACTTCCGCCGACGCTGTGCCTTTTGTCCGTTGTGTTCGCTAGGTGGCAGTATATTTTCCCGCGCAGGTTTGCCCTAGCCCTATATGTCAATGATAAAAAATCTTCCAATCGCATCTTAGATCTACGTGCTAATCCGGATCACCACCAAACTTTAATCACCTTTAAGATGGGCAAAGTATAACTTTCTCTAAAAATTTCAGCCAAATTCGCATGTAACATTTTGTGTAATCCTGCTAAAAAATAAACCAACATATTTATAAACGCAGGGTATCACATAACGTCCTTGGTTGTGCGTGTGGTCTGTGTAGGTGGAACCTGTCGGTAAGTGCTCTGCCGGTGGTGGTCAATGACGTCGATGAGTTGACCCCGGCCCTGGATGACGTCACGGCCGGTGGTCTGCCGTTAGACGTCATGAACAACTATTTCAGCATCGGCGCCGACGCACACGTCACTCTAGTCTTTCACGAGTCGCGAGGTACCCAGCCCACGAGCAATTTTTGCACGTTTTAGCGTGTATAAGCCTACTGTCTTTCTGACTGCTGGTTGTCACTTACTCGTCTTAGTGATGGCTTGTTCTGAAATTTGTGTTTTTTTAAATGACATTATAGTGTTATTGCTGTTTTTATCAGTATACTTATCGTTTCTATATATCCGGTCGTAACGTTCTCGGAGGTTGAAACATGCTTGTCAATGCATATAAATTTACCGTACTTACTTACTTACAGTGTAGTACATCATTGTACAGACACTTTTAAAGTACTGTACAATTTTGCACAAAGGTGTATGACCATGAATTTGCTTGGGAGTGACGAAGCCTCTAAGCCTGATCCAGGGTTAGAGCCCCGGTGGCGGTAAGATAAAAACAATGTGTGACATGCACCTATGTTTTCGCGGTGCATGTCTCGTTGGCTACTGACGCTGGATGAGCACAGCAAGCAGACGCTGTCGCTGTTCAGTTGGTTCGATTCTAGCGTCATCGCGTTGAACACTGCTATAGGGCCTAAGACTGTTCGTGTGCTCGCTCTAATCGTACGCGTTTTTTTGATCCGTTGCCTCTGGCGCGCCACCGCGGTTTTCTGACGAACATGTGCAGGCGCTAGCTGACATGAAACCAGCTAATTGTCACTATAATTATTACCAGCGGCCAACCTACACCGTACACCTATACCAGTATAGCTTAGCTACTCGACTGTAGTTTCAAAACAACCTGCAGAAACCGCGCGACTGTCGCAGTGTCATTAATAATCTCAAGTTAATTGTGTAGATGGCCAAATAATGGCAGTCTGTAAAAGTATAGAAATTGTCTACATCGCATTATATAATACAAATAAATTTGGGGCAAATATTAAAAATAAAATTATGTTTTATTATTTGCAAGTGTGCGACAACTGGGCTTCTTGTTGTGTCTTGCAGAAGCGAATCCGGAGAAGTTTAATAGTCGATTCCGGAATAAAATGTTCTATGCAGGCGTACGTTTTACAATTTTTTTTACTTTTTATACAAACATGTTTTAATGGCAGCGTATGTTGTGCGTTTTCTGGTGTGACGTTGGTACATAAGTTGGGCTACGTCGAAAGTTATTACACGAATGTCAAGTGTTTTTCGCTTAGCGTCAGCGATTTACTGCAAACAAAACAGCGTCAAATTTGGTGTAAAATACGCAGGGTTGAGCGTACGGCGTCCAGAGAACCGAATTTGTTGTTATAAATAAACTAGTGCCAGAGACTCTAAATGGATACGCTAAGACGCGCAGGCTCAGTAAGCTGCCATCGTGACGGCGCTAGCAGCGCTGTGTTGCTTCGCCATCTAGCGGCTTGAACTGTTCACACAACACGTGTGATGCATAAAATTAGCTGATGACACGAATGATTGCGATAAATGACGATACAGTTTCCGTGACTATTTTAATTTTCTGCAGGGAGCTGGTTCTAGTCAGCGACCAGCTTGCCTTTTGTTGCTGTTAGTTCAAGTTTTGGACACTTCCATAGTGATTTGTATAATTTGTTTGTTTATTTAATTAAAACGCTGCGTTTGTGTGTAGGCGGGTGGCCGAGATTTGCTCAAACGTAGCTGGAAAGACTTAGCGGAACATATCAAAGTCGAGGCATGTAATTTGTAAACAGTTTCTTACGTTCGTTTCTTGTTGAATTGTGTCCGTGGCGTTGAAGTTAGAGAGCTTTGTCGTGAATAAGTACAAACACACCTAACTGTCTTAACAGTTTGCTGTGTTTTCTGGATTGCCGTGTAAATTAATTCACGTTTCATTACATTCTGGCCCACCCAACCAAATTATTTCAAGCTGCACCCCCTTCCTTCGTTATAACGCCTGGTAAAACGTAGTACACATTTTGTTTCACTAAACACTGTTGAGTTAGTTTAAAGAAACTCTAGTACTAGTACAGTCTATAACGAACGTATTCTCTCGGTATCAATAATGCTTATGTACATCTATCTTCAAATTATACTTTGGTCGTGTTTATTGTTTAATCATTTTAATGCTTTGAGTTTCTGCAACACAGTTTTATTCTTATGCTGTGTTCATAACATGTGAATGTGATTTCTGCAGTGTGACGGTCAGGACTTTACAGCGAAAGTCAAAGAGTACAAGTTTCATTGCCTTCTTTTTTTAAACATTCCGAAGTGAGTTATTGCAAATTTTTCTTATTAGTTGCATTTTGTGTTTTTTATTGCAAATAAACAAATATTGTTATCTAGCTAATAAGTCATTTTTATATGCATCAATAATTTTACAACTAAACAAGGTAAATATATTCGTCGACTTTTGACAGGTTTATAATAAGCGTTTATTTTTTGCCGTGTGCGTATAGGCTACTGTTGCTAAGTTATGTAGCATATACAAGGTTATAGAACTAACACTTATTCAGTTTTTTGTTTTTCGAGTTTATTGTGGATTATGGTCTGGTTCTAAAAAACCTTTAATAATTGAAAAAAGTGATTTTTGACAGACCCGTCAACAGCGTTAAACAACAAGCAAAGTGCAGGCATATCAAACATAAGAAGATAATTGAATCAAATAATTAGAGCAAAAAAATAATAGGCCTGGATATTAAGATAAATAAAAAAATGAATTATCAGCAAGTTGCTTGGTAAAAGACTTAAAATTAAATGCAGTTTCATAGTTAGTAACCTGGGGGTCTTTTCACACAATTTTGCTGCAGGTCTATGGTTTGTCTTATGAAATATACTGTCTGTTGTTAACGGCTTACTTGTGTGATTCCTGTAACAGCACGTGCTGCAGAGTCTTATAAACACGGCGCTGATTCAGTCCAGTCCTAATGAAAAATTGCAAATCTACCATTGTTATGATGTGACGTGTTTGTCTCTTTTGGTCCAAACTATGCCTTTTATGAACTACCGAGTATTCTTCAGTAGTTTTTTTACAACGAATTATTCCTGCTCTGCAGCGGAACTTGGCTTGTTGAAGGTACGCGGCTGGAACAACGCCTTGGGGTAACCCCGGATCTACGATGGCTAACTTCGAGCCGCAAAGGCACGACGACGGTTTCCTCGAAGTAATCGGCTTCACGACGGCGTCACTGGTACGTCACCGTTTGCTCACCTTATCTCCAGCAGGGACATTGTATGAGCTTCAGAAGAAGTTTTTTTTAGATTTTGAGTACTGTCTGGATCCTAACAAAGATCGAAGATGCTTTTTTATTTAACAAAAGCTCTATGCTGATTTTAATGCGCTTACACTGTTAATTATAGTAGTCGTTATCTCGGTTATTTAGCTGTTAAGATTTGTGTTTAAACCTGTCATATACGTTATTTTAATGTCTCTTTATTCGGTAGACGAGTGTATAATAATTCTCGTCATGTCGTAGACATGCTGCAGCGCAATGTAGTTATTTGTACTGTGTGGTAAAACTGGTTGGTTGGGCCCAAACTTTATTTGTTTTGATTTGTCATTGATTTGTTATACAGCGCCACAAATCAACAGCAAATTGAAAGTTTACAGCAAATCCACACGACAATTAAGTTCTACGGCACAAGTTCATATTTTCAAATTGAAAGCCAGCAACGAATCCACAGCTTTTCAATATGACAGAAATGTGGTACAGGTTATCCAACGAATCTGCAAAACAAACCACAGTAGTGGAGTGCAGGCCTAATGTCGTGTGGTGTGGTCGCGGTTTGTTAGGCGGGGCTGCAGATAGGCGCTCACGGCGGTATTCGGTTGACGCAGTGTCAGCAGGCGCGCCTTGAAACCAGTAAGACGATTCCTGTCCAAGTGGACGGGGAGCCGTGCCGCTTGTTGCCTTGCGTCGTGGACATTAGTCGCCGCAATCAAGCCAACATGATCCAGAAGCCGAAACAACGCGACTCCACCGTTCACGCTCTTCGGTATCGACTTCGTACGCCATAGGCCTCTTATATGTCCATATGCGACAATGCATGTGCACTATTTGCATACAGTAGGCCCGTATTTGCATCATTTATACTGTTTGAGCAGTAGGCAATTCAAAGGTGAAATTAAAGATTAAATGGCGTGTATAGCTTTACATAGAAACCCATCTGAGAGCGACGGAACGTCATTATAGGATCGCACACAGTTACCTGCCTGCCGAAAGGGGTGAACGCGCCGTCTTAATAGTCTCTGCCAGCTAGGCCAGTACTCGATTTATGGAAAACAAAGTTTGCCTTGGTGGTTGGGTATATACCAAGGTGGTTTTTCTGATCGCAGACAGTCACTCATCCAAGTAGTAACCACTTGATAGCGACGACTTGAGTCCTTCTCATGAGCTCTGAGTCCACGTCCTGAACGTTGCGCTTCAAACCACCAAGTGATATCAAAGAATTCCAGTCTCGGTTTACGAGCCTAAGGTGATTTGGGTCAGGCCAGGCTATTGGTGACAAAGTCACAAATCAACACAAAAAATCTTTTAAAAATTTTAAAACCCATTTCTGCGTGACACGTATAGTACGGCTTATAGCGCTTACTGTCGGCTCGTGTTTGATGTTTCACATTGTACGGACTGGCTTGCTCTAAAATATGGCGAGATACTGTTGTCTCGAATTCTGTGAAGGTCGCGAAATTTCCCAGGCCGTCTACCGATTAACGTGCGACGCCTGAGTATGACCGACTACGAACATCTGCATTATGACAAGGACAGACTCTGTCAGGCCGGTACGTCACTGACGCTGCTCTGCTACCGGTATTCGTATCGATTGGAATTGACTTGTTTTTAAAAATAATTCAAACTTTCATTATACAAACAATTGTGATATACCGAGTGGGCAAAAAATGACATCAATTTTAATGGAATGCTGGGTAAAGTGCAGAACGCCACATATTAATACTGTTTAAACAATTTCAACATTTGCTATTAGTTAGTTATTCAATGTTTTTTTCACATGCAAATTGTGAATCAAACAGTATACATGTACTTTTAGGCCCACTTTGTATATAGTTCGTAATGCATACTAAGCATGTTTTTGATAGAAAAAACATGTAAACTCTGTATTTTTGTCAAACACAATGGTATTACTATAGATCTATGGAGAGCCCACCACAAAGTGGCTGCGCCTATGCAAAAATATAGTGTTTCAGTAAGTTTTTCTGTGTAGATGTATTGTGTTCTAAAGTGTTTGTTTTTGGAATAAATAAATAAATAAATATACAGATGGACAGACTGCGGTAACTAACTATCTATTGCATCTCGCTGCTGAATGTCGAGAGGACATTATGCTTCAGTGTTCCATATAGATGGCAACGCCAGGGATTACCATTTATTAGGCTAAGCTATTATGGTTTTTGTCCACTCGTTAAATGTTTCATGACCTGTCGTCTACCGGCATATGATGTATGCGTTTTAACAGCAGTTTCCCTGGGTGTCGTTGAAGTGGACAGTGACTCTGACTTGCTGTCCATGCGATCTCTGGTCAACCAACTCATTCAGGTATTTGGCCGACTTCGAGTTGTGATTTATACAAAAAAAATGTAGACAACTGTAGATCTGTGCTTGCAGGAGCGTATTTATGGGGCCCAGTTGCAGCTGTAACAGAAATATTTAAGTGAGGCCTGCCCATATTCTTATTTTCTTATGATTAATTTTTTTGTTGTCGTAATTTTTTTCATACTTTAAAAAGACAGTTTTTGGTTTGGCTTTTAGAATATATTATTTTTGGTACTTAAGCTTGTTTCCCGTCTTTTTCATTATTGTATGGTACATGTATATAAGATTAATGAAACGTGTACAGTATTCTTGGATTTAAATCAAGGCGTCAACCAGTGTGTGGCCATAATTCACGTTTCTGGCACGAGAATTTGGGAAAGGTTTCATAACATAGAAACATACTTTATGCTTTCAATACTGTAGCACATCATAACAAATTTCGAGTGGTTATTTTCTTGGCTATCCACAACCATATTGCCAGTCTGTATTGGAGACGGGTTTTTGACGTTGTTCGTCTTATAAAAAGCCGTCTGTCCGACTGACAGTGCGTTGTCCGAGTGGTGAAGCTGTTGCATTGTTGATAGGAGTGCGTGCAGCAGAGCGCCGGAGACCAACAACCAGCTGCAGCAACTGCATCAACTGACAGCTGGTCATACGTCGACTGTAAGTTTACTTAATGCTTTTTAAGCAGAATCGCTCTTGCGGCGCCAGCGATTCAGCCTATTGCTATACACATTTCTCTGTGGTGCGGTCTGTTCGTCTGTCGCCTGTCACAATCGTGCACCCTGCTTAAACAGTTTGACAGGTTCAGATGCCATTTGGTATGTTCATTTATCGCGTCTAAGGACACATTGTGTCAGATGGAGTTTTTGATCCCCAGGTGTTAGCGATTAAGATTACATAATCTGTGAAATTGTGGTGGGGCTCTACGCGACGTCCGACATGGGCCTATAGCGGGAAGGGGCGGCGACTTGATTTAGTGGGATAATTGGCAGCTGGCGTCTACGAGGAACGGCGGCCAGATATTTAAGTAAGTAAGTAAGTAAATGATTTATAAAGCGCCAAAGTCTCAGAAAGAAGCAGGGCGCATAATATAGTTTGTAATGCATACTAAGCATGTTTTTCATTTCGGGGTTCTTTGGCTGCCGTTGTCGCAGGGTGATAGATGTGCACCAGAAACCGGAATTGCCTGCATGTTTGATGACTGTATGATATATGTATAATATAACGTGTACATACGTTATTATTACTCAATAAATAGGCCTAACACATGCTACAAGAATGCATAGCTGAGTCTGCAATAATCAAACGGCACATCCTCAGCGGTCGCGGCGATCGTAGGAAGTCGGCCATGATCGTAACACACAGGGAAAGAAAGATTTGAGGGGTTTAATGCACTCTTCTAGTTCCAGCCAAAACATGCTAATTTTGCAAATTGCAATTAAACCGTCAGTTCTGTGCTGCCAGTGTGAGTTGGGTGGACGTGCCAAGGCGATTTTGTTTTTTTTCTAAATTATTTTGGTCTTTATTGTATATGTAACTGTATCTGAAACATCTTTATTTTAAATTGCATCCGCAAACAATTTTATTACATTATTAGCGTTAAATGACTTTTCTAACACTAAAATAGGACAGTTTTTTTTAGTAAATTTAAGTCACTTTTCGTCACAATTTGTGGGCGGTGGGATCAAAGTTATCTGTATACGTCCGTCTAAAACATTGAGGAGTCATGTCCCACTGTTCCTATTGGCCATGGTTTGTATGATGCACTGTCCGGCTTTTGTAATGATTTGCCATGTTGCGGTTGCGGCGCGTTAGAAATATTCAGTGTTATTACGACGATATGACGCGGAATCAATGACTATTGCTACTCGTTTTACAATCGTGCATCTAACCGTTCAAAGGATTTAAATGCTTTTGGCAGGTATACTTATGGATGGGGTTCAATGAGAAGCTGTGTCAAATTGGGATCCCTGACTTCTCCAAGAGAAGGGAAAATTTGGGTGGCCAAATCTCTAGCTAAAACATACATTTGGTTCCGAATTGTAAGAAACATTTATGATTTAGCAAATGAGAGCAACAAACAACATCGATTAGCGATTTCACGAGTACTTCTTACCAAATTACTTTGGCGCATGTTATTATTGTTAACAGTCCGTCTGCACATCGAAAATAGTTTAGTCGTTCGCACATGGGGTCAGAAATGACCCCAAACTCAGAGCATAATATCTTCGTTAATTATACACGTACATAAGAACTGATTTTACAGTTTATTAGCAAGATGCCTTTTCTACAAGAACTG
>Ga0209367_1009753_pt1 | contig 12968 bp, 11 predicted proteins | sample WorMetLIZISLAND2_FD_187412 | JGI IMG/M metagenome (GOLD analysis project Ga0209367, IMG submission 187412) | Marine gutless worms symbiont microbial communities from Max Planck institute for Marine Microbiology, Germany - Olavius geniculatus... ... | reverse complement strand
TCCAAATCTTGTCCAAGGCCTTCAGGTTTGCCATTGCCTTTGCAATTCTGACTGCTATTTCCTTTGAACAGTCCAGGTCATATGTCATGTTGCTTCCCAGGTAGGTGAATTTCTCCACATTTTCCTCAAACTTAAGAATAATTGAATGAAACTTTGTAGTTGGACGTACATTTGAATGCCGAACATGAGTGTAAAATATGGCTTTAAAATTTTTAGTCTTTGAAAAATAATGTTGAAAAAACTTTAGGGGTGTAAAATTTTCTGACTCACTCTGTAATCTCTATACAGATCACTGTCTCCCCCACTTTATGTTTCTCAGAGAAGGCTTACTCTCTGTTCAGTCAAATCACACTAGCTGGATAGTAGGTTACTGCTTAGTTTGTGGCTGATTACTTAGTAATACTTGTTCAAGAACTATTGCAGACAACAGAAGTTGAGGCTGTGCATTTGTCTGATAGATTATTTTGGGAGGAATGGAGGATTACGTGAGATATGCATCATTTTCGCTTGTTTTTTGACATTAGGTTAGTGACTTTCCATCACTGTGGCCCCCACAGGCGAGAGGGTGGTGGTTAAATGATTCTCTGGGGCTTGCCTTTTCTATCTGGCAAACTGTTTGTGCTCTACTAATACGTGAATTTATCCCCCATGGTCATGATACGAGCAGTGGTTAATTGACTATTTAACCACTGGCCATGTCATCTTAAATGTCTTGCTTACTATTTAGTGTTGATGAGTGACAGAGTCATTGTAAGCTGGGCTGGGTTACTCCAGTGCTTTGTGTTTTTTGTTTGGTAATAATCAGCCACTGTGTGACACCAGCTACCAATAGTATCTGGCTTATGGCTGAACTCCACTGCTTTTGATTTGTATAATACAGCACGCTGTAGGCCCACATCTTGATGTGTCAGGATTTGTTGTCAGTTTTTTGGTAGGCTTGCTGTATATATAGAACTTTGATCGTGGCTGTAGTGGATTTGCTGTAGCGGATAACAGCTTGTTGTAGACAGCATACAGCGGGCGTCAGTCTCTTTCCACGTTTGGGGGACATACAAACTGATACAGTGGTTATTTCTCTCCTCCCCTTCCGTTTTCCTTTTTTCCCACCCCCTTCCTCTTTCTTTCCTTCCCTGCTTTTGGAAGTAGAAGTAGGTCCCTGAAAACCAGCTGGGCGGTCTGGGGAGTGCTGTAAGTTCCCCTAGTAGAGTCTGGGGCAGAGCCGAAGCCAGAATCGAATTAAGTGTTTCTTAGTCTTTAAATTTTACATTTAGTGGCAACAATTAAAAAAAGGGATTTCTTTGAGAGTTGACTGACCAAAATTTTACGTGGATGAAGTCTCTCTCTGTACGTTACTGCAATTACTGCTCATATATTTGGGGGGCATTCCTGATAGTGTCCCCTAGTCCAAATATTGGGGGGACTTGTCTCCCCCCTCATATTTCATGGGTATCGACGCCCATGGAGCAGCGTCGTGGATTAAAAAAAGTAGGCGGGGCAGAAAGTTATGGTTTTTCAACAGATGCTGCAAATTTCCGACAGGAGATTATATGTGCTTAAAATTGCCCTTACATGTGAGTTTTTAAAGCCTCAAATTTTGCATTTTTGGACAAAAATTTTAGGATAAGAAGATCTTCTGTCAGCCCAGAATTTGTGGGTGTTGCAATCGTCCTCCAGCTCCCTCCCTTCCGCCGTGACGCTTCTGCGGCTGGATGTACAATAAATCCACAGCAAATTTGTGAAGTGAGTGGAGAGTGCGCTTGATAGAGCTGCAGTGATGTGATTATGGCAACAAGGCGACGTCATCTTGTTGTTCCGTTGCCAGCGCTCCGCGTGCTTCGCCAATTAGGCTACCACTGCAACATACACTGTATTAATTGCTGAGCTGAGAGCTGTGTGGACTGCGGAGTGTCGGAAATCGAGATCTGCAATTCAGCCGCTATTCCGTTCCGGGGTGGCCATAATCTGCTCAGTGCTCATAGACGTACGCACGGGCGGGGACTGGGCGTGAGCAGATGGGGTGTTTATACTCGTACGTTCTGGAGGACTAGATTACAGCGTAGAGCTGAGGCTGGTATGGTAAATTTTGCTAATATTTATTTTTACAATAAGTTAAGGAGCAATTGTTGATTAATTTCGATTAAAATTAACAGCAGCAGAGTTCGTCGAACACTGATCAAGCACACGTCACATTGTAACTCATTCAGTTGGCTTGACAGGAGCTTATGAATGTTTGTTGCTGCAGCTTGATGAGTGCTTGAGTTATCAAATATGTTTGATATTGCAACATTCATCATGAGCACTCAACATGTAAACAGAGTATTAGACAAGAAAGCCCAGCTGTCGCTAGGTAAGAGGCACTACAGTCTATACAGTTCCTGTTGCAGTACCGACCTTCAAGGTCATCCAAGGTCGATGACTTTATCTCATCTGAAAGGACGTATGCGATTTCCTATTAGTGATCAAGGCCCTATCTTGCACCATTTAGCCATAGTACATCCGTTACGGATAGACAGACAGACGACAGCCCGTGCCATAGACGCTCTACCCTGTAGCGCGTCAATAGATAGGTACCTAGTCAGAGCAGCTCACGGCGGACTTAGTCAGTAGTCTGCTTGCCTCAGCCATGTCGTCAGCGGGTAGTGTTCTATGCAGCCTCCTAGGCGCTATATTAACACCTGCCGAACTCACTTCTATAGTGTTGATGATTCAATACTGGTAGCTTTACTTCTTAGGTGTTGTCGACGTTTCTGTAGTGGTTCCATTCTGTGAACAAATCCGCACTAATTTGCATAATTCTTACCTCGTTAGCTCACTGATCGTTGTTCGATTGGTCCGTGAGATACGGTTCTCTACCGGCTGCAGCAGTTGTTAGCGAGCCGACTGAATACCGACATCTATCTGTATTGAACTGTGCGTCATTCTTCCATGCACTGTAGGTCGTGTAGGAGTTGAAATGGAAACAAAGATTCATCTTGGAGATCAGTTGTCTTTGTCACTTTTTTGATTCACAGTTTTAGCTGAGTGAAAAAGTGAAGATGAACTTCGTCAGAGTTAGTATTTCAGAAGCTGTCTATAATTACAATTCTGCATCGAGAAAAAACTGAGAGAAATTGTTGTTTAAGTGGATTCTGGAACTGGGCTATAGAGTGAAAGGTGAAAGCTCTAGTAATTGCTATATAGCCCTTTTTACACAAGTCAGACTTTCAATCTTAGAAGTGGCAGCTGATTGGCATGAGCACATGAACTAATGATATTGCAGTCGCACTGCGGCCATCCATTGGCACGTCAGCGAACAACTGGACCCATGGTGCAACCAGTAGACATACCACCACCCCAGTCCGCTATACTTATAGGCCGTCAAACTGTAGCCCATAAGCTACATAAGAGTGATGGGTAATACAGCAGGTAGTTATGAACTGGGGCGTGGAACAGTGCACCGGGGTCACTATCTGATGTTGTCTGGTCTACCACAAAGTTCATCTTTGTTGAGTGAATCTTTGTGTCCAAATGTTGCTGAGCTGGATATCTTGGTCGAAGGTTTGTTTGTGTTTGTGTTTAGGTTGTAGAGTTCAAAACTTTAGACATCCGCACACATACCCAATAACCCACACTTAGGTTTTGTTGGGTAAACCCACCTAAGCACCCACCTTCCCCAGGAAGTTCACCCCATACTTAATCTAGTTTGTTAGTGAACAGTCAGCCATCTCAGTTCTCACTGAGATTTGCATAGTGTAAACAGTTGAAGATCGCAAAGTGCATATTGTTAAACTAACACCATGCAAGTACAAATCTTGATAATGTAGTTATTAGATGATGTTGCTACTAAATTTTTCCAGTAATTGTGTTTGCTTTTTGTCAGTTTGTTAGTGCTTGGCTGACTACGGATATATCAGCGACTGATTGTTGTAGCCTATCTGTTGATGTGTAACATCTCAGCAGTTCATAGCTGCACAGCAATATTACACAATACACATCTGATCTTATTGTAGCAGTGATGTAGTCACTGAGACCAAAGTCTTTGTCTCAAGGCGCCTTGCGCTTTGCGCTGCCTTGCACCTTGGTTTTCATCTTGGTCTTAAGCAAAAAGTCTTGGATGTTGGTCTTGGTCTTGAAAAAGGGTTGTTTAGTTTGGGGACCACACCATCTCCTTCTGCAGTCCAAAAATCTAGAACTAGATTCATCCCCACATCATGAGCATTGATGCTGCTTCAGCTCAAGCTTGTTTGTCAAGTGACCTATAAACAATTTAATGCACTGTCATCCTCACTTAAGATTGGGCTCTGACACTTTTTTATTATGATGATGATTATTATTATATCACTGGATTGTGTGTGTATATGTGAAGTATCAACACATCCAGTGCCACCAGCCCAGCAGCAGCAGCAAGAGCAGCAGCAGCCAGCATCACCACGGGACAATGCTACAGGCTTACCTTCCATCCTTGAGAACACCCATGCAGCTTTCCCCGTCGTTCAAACACAACCTGGCGAGGAACCTTTACCACGAGGTTCGTCATGAAAACACACACACACACAGAGTTGCCAGGTTTTTTGGAAGTCATGTCACCCAACACTGGTGAAAAAATAATTTTATATGTATCCCAATGGAAGCCAGTGTCTCAAAAAAGTAGTCCAGAAATTAGCACGCAAGGCATCAAAGCCAGATTTTAACGTGCCAGTGGCTGCCAAATGTAGCCCAATTGGCACTTTTTCGCCCAATTTGGTAACCCTGTATGCACACAGAGTTTCACATTTGATATGCAGTTTTGATTTATTCATTTCATTCAGGGTACATTACATTGCAATCGCATAAATAGCAGTTAAACAAATGCATACCCGGTACCATGAATATGCACTAAAAGACACTAAAATGCACTAACAGTAGTTTTGTAATGCACTATTACTGCTACTACTGTATGATGTGTGATGTGATAAGGCTGGGAGGCTCGCATGGACAGTCATGGCCGAGTGTTCTACATTGATCACAATACTCGTATCACAACATGGCAGCGTCCGACAGCGACTGTTACTGATGACCCAGTTGAAGAGCATCGCAGGCAGCTCGACAGAAGGTTTTTGAGCTTACTTTCACTTTCACTTTCTGTTAACGGTGGCTTAGCCTAGTGTTAACATCTTTGGGTGCATCAACTTTGTTGTGATATTTCGATAAAAATGGCATTGTTTTTGTTTCTTCTACAACTCTGTTGAACGACGATAAATTTTTATGAAATTGTTAGCAGCTGTATTGTGAGTAGTAATTGTTTCTGGTAGGTATCAGAGCACAAGGCGTACAATGAATCAAGCTGCAGTGACTATAAGAACGTCTTCTCCATCTCGTGCTAGTAATACTTCAACACAGGACTTAGACAATCCTGGTATGTACTACTTAACGTCTTTTCAGCTGACTGTACTAACAGCTGCACTGATATCATCATAGCAGTTCAGTTCAGTTCAGTTCAATAACAGTATTTTGTTCATTCAGTCTTATAACAGGAGTTATGATGGCCACACTGATGCATAGTAGCTTCTTGCAAGAATCTCTGGCTGGTGAAATGTCCAACAGTCAGTGACATGTTCTTGAGCTTCGATGGCAAACTGTTCCACACTGATGGGCCAGGAGCCAAGAAACTGCATTGTCTATCTCAGTGTCTATCGTCTGTCTGTCTCTCTATAATGTTTGGTAAATCTCTGCCAAGTAACATGCTACTGTTTGGTAAACACAACAGAAAAATTCACATAGCATTGAGCATCGATATAGGTTTGTGCTCTGTGAGTGTCCTTTTAGTCACTGTACTGGTGGTTTGCTGCAGATTCGGAGAGTTCACCGAGCAGCATTAGCAATGCACCAGCGACCAATAGTAACACAGTGTCTAGCAATACTTCACGCTCATTGGCCAATACCCCGGCTGTCAGGTTCCTCACACGACCCGACCTGTTTACATTGATACAGAATAATGAGGTCAGATCGCTCACTTTTTGTGCTTCTGTTGCAGCACTGTGTATTTATTATTGCTGTCAAGGCATTATTTTTTAATTGTGTTAATGCATGTATCAAATTTTTAAGTCCTGCATTGACACGCTGATTATGCATCACTTTGACCGGACTTTTTATGTTGTAGGTTGCCATTATCTAACTAATACACATCTGATCTGCAATATGTGACTACTGTGGAACTTGCTAAAGATAGCAATAAATGACATCATCACTAGCATAGGAAATTAGTAGTAGTGGTAGTGCTATACTGTGTTTCATAAAAAACTGGACCCCTAAGGCAGGTCGGCATAAATGTATCAAAATAAGTTCGCCTAAAATGATTTTTCACACAGTGCACTGCCATTCAGTTGCAGATTCATTGTGCTTGAAAAGTTTGGTATGGGCCGAATACCAGCTGCATGGTTTCCATGGCAACAAGAGCGACCTGTTAAGGTCTGGACTGACTTGGAACAGACGATTGTGGACAAGGCCATTGACCAGTGGAGGAAACGACTGAAAGCCTGTGTCAAGGCCAAAGGACAACATTTTGAACATTTATTATAACTTTAGTCGTACATGTAGATTGCTTGTATCAACGTTTTTTTTTGACATTAAAGCTGTTTTCTTGAAGTTATAACAAGAAGTTTCAGGGTCCAGTTTTTACAAAACACAGTGTAGTACTGCAGTAGTGTTGTACCACAGGCACTCGTGGCACATGGCTGTACACTGGCAGTTTACACTGCAGGAGCATGGACACAATGATAATGCATTGTGCGACGTGCCTGTTTAGTCTCAGCTTTTTTGCTAGTACTCATTGCACATACCCATGAAGGGATGGCCAGGTTGAGTTGACCTGGGTGGCTGGTTGCATACTAAATGACACAAACACATGATCATCATTCATCATGTAGTAGTAGTTGTAGTAATAGTGGTACCTAGTTGTTGTTGTTGTTGTTGTTGTATTTTCATGCGCAACAGCAGCTACTGCTGTAGTGCGTTTTAACCATTTCATTTCTGTCCGTCTGTCTGTTCGTCTGTCACACGGGTCGATCAGTAAGAAACGGTGCAAGCTAGGATTACCAAATCTTCACTGTCGGCTGACTGGAAGACTATAGTTTCAGGAACTGTAAAGTTTTACCAAAAATTTGAAGGGGTCACCACAAACAAGGGCGCTAAATGAGAGGGGTAGGGAAAATTTGCGATTTCCTGCCGATACAGGGTTGGCAGAGCGAGACAGGTCATGCTGTTTTGTGAGTGCAAGTAAAACACTATAGATACTTAGCCGCTGGTCGTCTGGTGCCTTCTGGCGACTGATTTTGTTTTACTCGGCTTTCAAATGGGTGTATACCTAAATCAGTGATTTTGGTTGTTTCTGTTTTAAAGGTGCACCACTGCTGCACATTCCTCTTTGCGTTATCTGGGCTTTTCGAGTTGTATTGGTGTGTGGTGTATGTGTGGAGTACAGCAGGCACTGGCAGCACATGGCTGTAACTCAACCTTGAAGCACATGATTAACAAAATACGCCGAGACTCTCACGTCTTTGAGCGGTCAGTCGCTTCTCTGTGTCTTACATTTACATTTTCTCTGGACTCAGTATTAGTAGTACAAGTACTTGTTGTTGTTGCAACTGCTGCTGCAGCTGTTGTTGTTCCTGTTGTTGCAGTTGTAGTTGCTAAATGCTTAGTTAACCTCTTCTGAACTAAGACCAACACCAGCAATTACAGACCTTAACAATAGGCCATTCAGTCAATTCATTTGCCACAGTGCAGTGATATATACGTCATTTCTGAGCCATAGAACGATGCTGATTTTATTTTGTTAGCGCTCAGCCAGACACCAGTTTACACTGCAAAAGCACGGATATGATGCTGATGCATTGTGCGGTATACCTATTTTTGTACCAGCTTTTGCTAGTTCTCATCACTGTTACTCTCGAAGGGATGGCCAGGCTGAGTTGACCTGCGTGGCTAGTTGCATACCAAGATGGTTTACCCAGTTGCAGATAGTCAGCTTTCCGAGCACTAACTGTGCTCGGTGTTGAATAATTTCATTGGTTGATGCCTTCAACAACTTTATCAATGAAGCTAAACTGCCACTGCATTCACAAACTGCATTCTGCATAAACTGCATTCAGAGTAGAATGCAATTTCTGGTGTAAAACAGGTATCAGCATAATCGAGACTTTGTGGCGTTTCTGAACCTGTTTGCCGACTCCAGCCGAGAACTGCCTCGCGGCTGGGACATCAAACACGACCGATCCAACAAGGTCAGTGCTGTAACTGTGAACCCATTTCAGAGCTGTGGAGAATCACCTGCCGTGTGGGATGTTGTGCTATGATACAAATTTAGTTTGAAGTCACATAGTGACTACAAGGACACCTAACACAAAGCGGGCAAAATAGCGAAGTACAGAGAATTAAGCAGAATGTTTGCAGATAAACTGGCTGTTTGAGGACATAAAACTGGTGGATTGCACATTGTTACCTGCCACCTGACACAGGTGAATGTGCCTGTTTTAACGTTTGCCAGGCAGTCAGGTTGGTTGCTCAATTTAAATACCCCGGAGGATGGAAGGCTGAGTTGACCTGGGTGGATGGTTGTGTATTGAGGTGATTTACCTGTTCACAGGTGGTCAAAGGCATACCAGGCCATGCCCCATTAGGAGTATAGGCGGGGTGCTCATCTCCCATACGTTGGCTGTTGAGCCCGTAGGTGGATAAACCACTTGAGTCCGTGACGCATGGCCAGTGCAACGCCAGACCTACAGTTACCTTCCCAGCCACAGAGCATCACCGCCCTTTGACCACCGGTACCAAATTATACTTCTTGGTGAACAGAGGCAAATGTGCGTGAACAACTTGCTCAAGGTTGTTACCTGGCAGTGCTCCGACTTGGAGTCGAATCTGCAACCTCAGGGTTATAAGTTCGGCACGTTACCGTTACACTACCAAGCCACACAGGTGGTCACCGATTTAAAATTCCAAATAGTAACCAGGTCCAGCATAAAAACTTCACTGAATTGTCTTTTTTTCGGCTATGTGGTTTTCTAGACAGTCATTGAAACTGTTTTGGAATTGGTTGTTAGTTGCTGAAGATTTATACTTGAATGTGATGTCATTTTTTGACACGCTGTGTGGTTTACTAATACACAGTGTACATATGTGCATTGTACTAGCTATTTCACTGATCATACCACTTGTAATACAGCATATAGTTTCTGCTTTGCTTGTTGTTGTTGTTGCTGCTGCTGCTGCTGCTACTGCTAATGCTAATGCTAATGCTGCTACTGCTAGTAGTACTGCTACTGCTAGTAGTACAGCTACTGCTACTACCATACTACTGCTACTGGGTGTGTTCTTGTGCTGCAAGCCATTCTTCATTGATCATACGACTCGTAACACAACGTTCATAGACCCCCGGCTGCCTGTCGATGCTCCTATCAATGTGGCAACCACGGGAGTGTTCAGTTCTTACTCTGCTGTATCAGCACTCGGCAGCAATCGACAGCGACGGAGTTTACACGATGATGATCAATCGCGTGTCAGTTCTATTTATAGCTGTTATTTCCTATTTCATTCTTTTTTAGTGAGGTCTTACGTAGTGTAGCATAACTAAATACAAGGTGGTGTAAAGTTATTGCTAAGTTGCAAAGGGAGAGCTTGATAATCTGAACGTCTGATAGTACGAAGGTTTGATAACCGAAAGTTTTATGGTTCTTTCTTGTACACTTCTGCAGATGTTGACATTTTTTCTCAACTCGGGATAGTGTCACTGCCAGGATTATCGTCAGTGAAAATGCATATTACATACTTACAGAATATTTATTCGGACTATTGAGTCTTCAGATTATAGACATGTAGTCATTGCAAGGCTCATTAGCTTTTAGTCAGGCACCAGCTTAAGCCCAAATTCCATTACGCCGACTTTGCGACAAAGTTCGGGACAGGTTCGCGACAAAGTCGCAGGCTTGTCGTGGACGCAAATCATGAAAGTCCGCGACACAAATCATGTCGCCGACTTTCATGATTTGTGTCCGTGACTTTGTCGCAAACTTGTCCTGGACTTTGTCGCGGACTTTCCCTGTGCATTGTAACAGGCTTAATTCCATTAGAACAACACAAACAGGTTTGTCGCGGACTTGTCATGGACTTTGTCGCAAACATCACGACATGTCGAGATGGTTTGTGTCTGCGACTTTCGTGATTTGTGTCCACGACTTTTGCCGTGGAGAAGTTTTGGTGAAAGTTGGCATAATGGAATTTGGGCTTTACATAGTGAGACCATGGATACAGGGCTAGTGCATTGTATGTATACTAGCTATAGAGGATTTTGTGGTTAGCAGCTTTAATACTGGCGGCAGCTTAACAGAAATTAGAAGGTAGCAGAATATAAAATTTGAAACTTTCCAATTGATGTTTGATTTCTTCGATATGTTGTAGCATTTTTCACTTAAAATTTAGTCTGGTGTCTGTCATTTTGTACAACTGTTTAAATGCAGGAAGAATAAGGATAGCTCTGCAATATACAAATGGTGGCAGAATGTGTTAGAAGTTGACAGTTTAAAGAAGTCACATTAAAACTTATCAATAATTCATGTTTATTATTTTGCTGTTGTAGCATTTTTTACTTAATTTAGTTTTTTGTGAGGCATTTTGTACATTATTGTTTAAATATTGGAAGTCTGTGGATCATTCTTAAAGTTCTGCACACGTGGCATATGAAATGTTTGTTTTTGTTAGTCATCGAGAGCTGCCGATGCTGTTATTCCTACCAGTGAGTGAATTTTATTCGATCTTCTGATATATATCTGCATGTTTTTATTCTTTATTACTTGATGAGTGGATATTTTTACGTTGTTTTGAGTGACATGACAACTTTACAGTTATTTGTTTCTTTGACTGAAATAACTGTAATAATATTGATATTAATATAACCACAATACTAATACTACAACAACCGATGCACTGTGTCACATGTTATATAGGATCACACAGTGTTACCTGCCGCGTTTCACTTGGCACAGTTGAACATGCCGTACATTAACCACAATTTCGTTTACCGTAAGCCTAAAGAAAAAAAACTTGTCTTTTTGATTGCAGCCGGCATAAAAATTATGTATGGGGCAGCGGCAATTTTTAAAAATTATTTATTTACATATCATGACGTGTCATATAATATTATGTAACAACTCATAAAAAACAAACTGACACACTAAATAGTACTTACGAGAACTACTATGAGTATGACTAATTTACACGGTGTTTCATAAAAAGGACCCCTTTTTGTTTTTTCCTAACTCACTCAAATGATGATCAATTTACACAAAATTTTTACCAGTTGTAGCTGAAGAAATACTAATTCAAAATATTTAAACAAAATATCACAGTTGATTAAATATTCTTTGCTAGTTGTGACGTAATGCTGACATCATAGTGTGTCATGAATACAAGCTTACTTGTCCCAACTAGTGCTGTCAGTTGCTACTCTGCTTTGATGCTGATGAAGAATGTTTATCAGGTGAGCACTGAGCAACATGGGGAAATGAAATTAGGCATCTTGCGATCCAAAAACGCAACCATTTTGCAAGCTCGGTGTGCTAGTGCACTGTTTTGCTTGAACATGTGAAAGTCTAACTATCCCCACAGATATGTAAATGTGATTGCTTTGCACATTTTTTTGTGGCTGTAACTGTAAAACTTCAAATATTTGTCATCAGCAAACCAGATTTTTCACCATTGGAGCAGGGTAGCAACTGACAGCACCAGTTGAGACTAGCAAGCTTGTACCTGTGACACATTATGATGTCAGCATTACATCACGACTAGCAAAGAATATTTAATCAACTGCCATATTATGTTAAAATATTTCTTTAGCTACAACTGGTAAAAAGTTCCGTGTGAATTGATCATCATTTGAGTGAATTATAAAAGAAAGTAAAGGGGTCCTTTTTTATGAAACACCATGTATACAACTGCTACTGTGCTGTGCAGCTTACAACAACCACATGTTGGCATTTTTTCATCAGTCTAGTGTGATGGAGCAGATTAAGTAGTAGTAGTAGTAGTAGTAGTAATGCTGGTGTTGTGTTGTATCAGCATACAATGATCGCGTGTTGGCATTTCTTCGTCAGCCCAATGTGATGGATGTGATAAAGGAGCGAAGTCGGCCGCTGTGGTCAAACACACAGCTCAAGAATAAGATCACTTTGATTCGCTCAGACGGCATACCGCGACTTGAGCAGTATGCCAACGACGTCGACCTCATCATGCTACTCAGGTACAGTGTACAGGGTGCGGCAGAAAAAAGTGGACCTCTAAATTTTTTCGCCGTTTTCTCAGCAACCGTTTGGGATTTTAATACGAAGTATTACAGCTTTATTTACTGAAACCTTCTACATCTAACAGCCAAATAAAATATGATTCTGTTGAAAAACGACAAATTTATAGATTTTTTAACATGACCGCCTACCGATTTTTCAGCATTCAAAAATGATCATGCTACAACACCAATTTCATAACATTGTTGAAACAACACAGTTAAATAATGATCAAATGCCAGAATTCCATTGCCACTGCAAATGTTCGAAGTGTTCATCACCAGCATTAGCTCCAAGCAACAACACAAGCTTCCAGTCGCCTTGTTTAAAAAATCTTTTACAGCCTTGTTGATCAGTCCCTGTGGCAAGTTACCCCAGATAACCTGAAGCGCTTCCTTGAGTTTGGCACTTGTTTTCAGCTTTGTTTTAAGCTTGCAGTAAGCCTCCAACATTGCATCCCATACGCGATAGTCCATTGGGTTTATATTCGACGAATTTGGTCTTTTGTGATAATATCTGGACAGCTGGCCTGCAACCAGTTTTGTGCGCTGCGTGGCGTTGTGCGCTGCATGTGCTGACGAGCCCGAAGCGCCGTCCTACTGGAAGATGAATCCTGTGCGCAGACGGCAATTGCTTTAAAGGAACGATAGTTTAGTGATAATTTATAAACAATACAAA
>Ga0209367_1009751_pt1 | contig 12970 bp, 6 predicted proteins | sample WorMetLIZISLAND2_FD_187412 | JGI IMG/M metagenome (GOLD analysis project Ga0209367, IMG submission 187412) | Marine gutless worms symbiont microbial communities from Max Planck institute for Marine Microbiology, Germany - Olavius geniculatus... ... | reverse complement strand
ATATTTAATATTAATTAAAAATAAATTAAATTAAATAGTCTATGCGGGTACCCGGGTAGTAAAAAATTACCCGGGTAGTTTATTACCCGAGTACCCGACGGGTACCCGGGTACCCGCGGCAGCCCTACCAGTCACACGATACGACCGGAAATTGTCAACTAACGACAGCGGAGCGCTGAATGCTTTTTAGTGGTGCGCAAAAAGTAACTAGTCGTTTAGAAAGTATCGGATAACGACGACTACGGTAACGGTTAATAACGATTCCATCTTTCTAGAAATAATCGTTACTAGAAAATCATAGATCCGGTTTAGCCAACGAGCTATATTTATAGCTCGTTGGGTTTAGCAGAACGGACGCGTCTAGTACGTCATCTCACTACTTCACTTACTTACTAAAATGTCTCGTTGGATAACGACCTTGACATTGACAAAGTAAACAAAATTTAACAAAGCGAATGAAAATGTGCTGAATTTTCAGAGTAAGTTGCTAGACTACAGTACAGAGGATGGCATTATTTTTGTAGGGTTTAATGTGTAAGCAGTGATAGCAGTATCGGTCTAGAAGATTGTAATGATTAGTCGTGGTTCATATCTGTGCAATGCCTTGGCACGCCGGCTAAATCCGCTCAGTCCAGCTGGCGTTTTGCATGATGTCAGGTTATTATTATGCTTGTTTTCTGAGGTTTAGTTTATTCTGCTATTACTTTTGACAAAGTAGTAACTAAGGTCATGCTGCAGTTTTGACTAGTAAATTAATTAGCCATACACAAGTTACAAGATCGCAACTTCTCGGTAGCACTAATTGCTGAATCAGCGCCGATGGAGCAAATCAAAAGAGTTATTAAATGTGCCTACTGCTTTCTCTGACTATGTTCTACGCAGAATTTTTCCACTAATGCGACAGAACGTAACGTCTGGCAACAGTAAGTTGCTGGACAAATAACAACTGTGAAAGCATAAATCATGTCCTGAAGCAAGCTGTTGATTGGCGCCCGCAGCAGGTTCCCGTTCTCATTGACACCCTGCGTCAGTACACAGAAGCCGACAGGGCAGTGTGCGGTGTTAGTGATTTTGTTTTATGTGGCTCATTTGTCAGACATAGATTAACTGATGTTTCAACTGCGTCCGATGGTGGTATTACTGTGCCTAACACCCCAGGTGGTGGAAAGAAGCCACATCAGCGCAAGCAAAAACAGGCAGAAAAGACGTCATCCAAAGTTAAGAGGGTTATGTTGGGGTAATGACTTGTTCTGTGAATGCTGAATGTAATTTTCCTATAATTTGTTTGTTTGAAGTTAAACAGGTAAGGCACCAAATCAGCCGTTTAAGCCGATTCAGCAATTAGTGCTACCCCAACTTCTAACCATCTCTGATGTAAGCGGTTTATAGTCCTATGGTTAGGGTTAGGGTTAGGGTATGAGGGTCTGGGCAAGTCTTTCTTATTGGACCACTGTCAAAATCCATTTTAATCACGTTTGATTATTAGAAATGTATTTGTTATGTGATAATTAAGTTTATTGTGCGGAAACTGATAATTTTCGCTGAAAGTCACTTTTTATTTTTTTGTACCGTTAACTTATGGAGTTATTTGAGTGAGTTTATGTAATCTAAAATCGCCTTAACCATTCTACATTGTCTTGAAATTATACGTAAACTTGTTATAAGTTTATAGCAGTTTAATTTCATTTCAGCTAATTGTGACCTGCAAGTACTTTACTAGTCGAAACTGCAGCATTTCCACTTACTAGATAACCGGCATGACCAATAGTGAATAATATGTAGCAAAACCTTGAAAGTTTTTTTGAAGCTTTTGGTTAAATATTGGTAAGCACTAAGCAGTTACAAATTTGTCTGTGTGATTAACTTAATGCCTAATGCTTTTTCTATTTATATGTGAACTTGTGCATGCTAAATTTGCTTTGTGGTGTTGCTGGTTACAGCACTACTTGCTGTTTTAATAGATTGAGTATTTTTTAGTTTAGTTCGGTATATTGTTATTTTTCCTGTGATATTATAATGCTGCTGGTTGATTGACAAGAAGAGCTTCTAGCTGCAAAAGTAAAAAAAAACACATTAATTCTCAACATTTTTCTTTCGGGGATTGTGGAAATCCTAAACTGGACCAGCTGTGTAAAATTGGTCACATAAACTTTAAACAAGAACCACGTTTTTGTTTATCAGTATGGGTTAAGTAACAAACGTGTGGTTAAGCTTGATTAATTTGAAGATGTAATCAGCCAAAAGATCTGAAGTGAAAACTGTTGGAATTTACTAATACATGGGTGAGTGTAGTTTGTGTAGTTAGTCTTTGGATTATACTATAGGCATGTATTGAAGTCTGCTGTGAATATGAGCACGGACAGTCGGACACACTACGATGTTCTTGGAGTCACACCATCTGCATCTCAGGCACAGATTCGTGAGGCTTTCGTCCGGCTGTCCAAGCAGGTATCTCAGATTCAATGGTCGTTGCACAATTTCAGATTTCTTGTTGCTATAAGTCCTTTGACACTGTCATTAAGTATCAGCAAGAGCTTGGTTTAGCAATTTCCACAAGTTTTTGATGTAGAATAATTCATGTTTGATAATAGCAGTTACAAACTTATGATCAGCAATAAAAGTATGTTTCTGCGAAGAAGCAAACTGTAGGCCTGTTTATTTTTCTTTCCTGGTATGTATTTGCTGAATTATACCCGTTTTTGTATTTTTATGAAGTTTGTGTAAAATCTGTTGAGGTTCATCCAGATCTGAACCATGGTGATCCAAAGTCTACAGACAGGTTCTTGCGACTTCGAGATGCATTTACCGTGCTCAGTAGCAGTGAATTACGTCGTGAGTATGACATGCAGCTTCAAAGGACTCGGCTGCATGAATGGTCACATTTCACTGGAGAATTTGATCCACCAAATCAGTCTCGCTATGGGTTTGTTATTGTCATCTTACATCATGGTTCAAGTGAACATTATGCATTGTCATTTATGTCACTAAAAGGCTTGTAACCTAAAGTTCAGGTAACCTAACAGAGAAGGCATTTATTGCACCACTGTTTAAAGTGATACAAAACAGCACTCATAATCAAGTAATTTATCTAAACATATGTGAGGATTACAAGTTAAGATCTGTATAAAACCTTGTGCAAAAGTACACTACAGTATGAAATTATGTCGACGGAGAGTTGCTTTGCTAGGTAGAAGATGGTATCTCCCAGATTGTTGTTACATTCATGCAAGATTGGATTATTGTTGGAACCGTAATCAGGAATGCTTTTTCAGTGGATGATAACAGATGAAGCATATGGGGCGACTAGTTTTTTGGTGGTTGTTCTGAAAATTTTAATGTTGAATGGTTTTCTCTTTTAATGTTTTTTGTGTTGTTTTGAGGCATTTCTATTGAAAAATATTAGGTTGGTAAAAAAGAACCTGTATTGTCTGTATATCCATTAATGAACAAATTTGACATTGTTTATGCAATTAAAACAGTATGGCCTATTGTGATCTTTTGTTGCAACCTAGAATGCTGTCTGTTTTCTACATTTCTGTGCATGTGCGTGTGTTGCACTGGTGTAATAAGGAGGGACAACAGGTCTTCAAGGATGCACAGCGATTATAGATCAGACCAGCAGCAGCAGCAGCCCCCTGATGAGAGTCACATTCGTTACTTCTTTGCAGCATTTCGTAGCATGTTGGATCACAAGCCGAAACAGCAGCCAAAGGAGTCTGCTGGAAATGACCCTAACCAAAGCAGATTTGAACGGGTCACTGAAACGTTGCATCGCTCGACTACTTGGCGACCTCCACCCATTTTTTTTCCCATCGCTTCAGCAGTCACACTCATTGGTGCTGTCATTGGCACTTCTGTTGGTGTCACGTGGCTTTACATTGCCTCTCGGTATGTCTGTTTGACATTGAGTGCACACTCCACAAATTTATTTTCCATTTTGGTGTTTGAAACTTTGGTATTTCTGTTGTGATACCCAGTAGATCATGCAAATATAGCTTAGCTTTGTTATTGTTCTGTTTAGTGTTAACATTCGTTCGTCTGTGAACATTTGTATTACAATCAATTTAATTTATTGTTTAGCAGTTCTGTTCAACAGCAAGGGCTTTATTGCTAGAGTTTGGTGAAATGCTGTTGTGAGAGAGTCTTCTTGTTTGTGTTATGTTTCACAAGTGTTGTGCAGTTAATGGTCAGTTTTTGATTGACGGTGTGCTGTGCCCATTGCACTCAGTTACAGTGTTTGATGCACTAGGTGCATTATCAGATTATACCATCTGATATCCCCTGAATCCTGACTTTTATTTCTAGAACAAACGTTCTGATTAATGTCCAGCAATGCTTAAACATCAGTTTAAAAATCATTCAAATTCTTTGTAGGATGCACATGTTGGAATGCAAAGAATATGTTGTTTAAATGTAGCTTTTTCATATAGCTGTTTTTCATCGTTATTAGCCTGTGTAGTGTGTATTTTGCTTGCGAGAGAAAGTCATCCATGGATAAGAAGTAAATGCCAATATTTCATGCACACTGAGAGCCTAAAGGCCCTAAAATAAAACATGTTACAGTGAGACTTAATTTCTTTTTGCTACATGCTACTATTCTATTATTTGTTAGATGGATCAGATTTTGAAAAAAAAAACAGAAGACGTTTGCTTAGACATTTTGGTTTGGCATCATGAGTGATATGAATAAATCCACTGCAGATACTTAGGAACAGCTGGTTGTCTTTTAAGATGATGCATACAACTATATATATATATATCAAATGTATGATTTTTGTTTGCAGTTAATAATTTGGATTTTACCTGCTGTCAGCCTATTAGTTAATTGTATAGTTGTGATGTGTTTTGCACGTAGCACTGACAGGGAGAGAGATGAAATGAACAGAAAGATAACAGAAGCACGCCGGCTGCAACAGTCTTTGCCAGCCAACAAAGCAAGCTGACAACCACCAGATCTAGCAGCTGTGTAACTGCTCTATCCCTTGGGCTGTGGGAAAGTTGTTGGAAAACTTTTGTGCAAAAGTGCAGAACTTGGGGCTGAAAATTCCCCATTGTTGGTCGGAAATTGAGGCTGTCTGTCAGAATTCTATCAGAAATTTGCAGCCATCATCATCGTCATCATGATGTGAAGCGTTTAGCTCAGTGTTTAATTTGCCAGGAAGGTATGGGGGGGGATTCCTGTACATCATAGTGATTGTTTTGGTATGTCAGTTAAGCTAAATTATAATTCTTGCTATGAGTCAAACTTGTGTTGTTATTTTAAGGCTTATTGTCTGTGCTTTTTCTCAACTCCAGTTCAGGTTAGATTCTATTTGAGATATGTTGGCATGGATTTCTGCACCATGCTTTGCCAGTGTGTTTTTGTTTGGCAAAATTGTGAGATTTCGTTTGTAGGTTTATGTTGCCACCAAACCATTTGCATGAAGTCTGGAACATTGGGTGAGATCAACTTTTGCTGAGACTTTAGTTTAAGACCAGTGTTAGGTCTAAAACCAAAGGCAAGACTGAATTTTTTGTATTAAACCAACGTTGTTTATCTAAGACTTTATGATTCGGCCTTGGACTAAAGCCTGAGCGATGTTTGACCCTGTCCTCCAATGGACAGCATTATGAGATTGATGACTGTTTGGAGGAAAACAGGGAAGATTATTAGAACTGCGATTTTCGATACATATGCACAATTATTATCGACAGTTCTTAAAATTTTAGGTTTCTGTCATTTTTTGCGTTTTGTGTTTCATAGAGGTTAAACTTTCTGTAAAGGTCAAACTTTTTGTTTCGTTATTATATGTATGTGCAATTTTTCCTGCAAAGGCCGTCCCCGAAATGACCTATACTGTGTCGGGTGGGATGTTAAACCCTACTCACTCACTGACCTTGTCCATTGTTACTGCTAACAGTTGCTTACCATTTTTCTTAGTTGATACTTTTTGTCTGGCAGTTTATAAGAATGTATAATTATGTTTGTAAATTGCATTATGCAAATAACTGTTTGCAAACAGCTGATTTGCCACGTTAGTTTTTTTTCTGGAATATTTTTTTTATTTATAGGGCTTGTGGTGTTCAAGATCACTGAGTCTGACAATTGCTGTTTTACTGTTTTATTATTCTGTTTCATAGTGTAAAATGCTGTTAAAATGCTAGGGAAAAAACGTCCAAAATTTAGTACGTTTTCCGACAACTTTCGAGTTTGACCGCGAATATCTCTGGAACCGATAAAGATAACGACATAATCTAAACGGCGTTGACAAGAGCGATCCTTTCGGCGTTGAACAAAAAAAAATTTGTGAAATTCCGTCCACCACGAACCAAGTTATAAGCGCTAATGTTGACCTACCCTAAGTCGACAATGCGCGTTTGGCGTATGCCAATGCATTTGAGTTCGGGCCACGTGACTGATGCCGGGGAAATTTTGCCCCCCTCCCTAATTTCCCCCAGTCAGACTTAGGGCGCCGGGCGGACTCACTTTGGGCTTTGCCCCAAATTTCTAGTTTGACAAAATGACTATGATATTTCTGCACTGTTATTCGAAGATGAAGATGATCACGAAAGCAAACTGACAACAGACAACAAACGAAAGATTGAAATGTTGTCAGTGGGCATTGAAAAGTAATCAATGCAAGTGAGTAAGTCGCGTCAGATGAGATTATGTGAACATCGCAGAAAGGATATTATTCACACTGTTTAAGACAGTATAGGCCAGGGCTTCCGGGAATTTGGTCTTCTCCAAATTCCCGCGGGAATTCCTGGGAATTTTTTGAAGATACAGATTTTAAAAAATATTTTTAAACATTTTCCCCCTAAGAAACGGTCTAAATTATCGTTTTCAGGTGCATCAGACTTATTAGCAAATCAAAATTTATCGATTACCGGCGATATGGACGAATATCGAACACTGAATAACTGATACATCCCTATAGGTGATACCAGTCGCCGGTACAGTATTTAGATGTAGGGATGTGCCGAGTACTCGAGCACTTGAATCCGAAATTAAACTCCAGAAATTTTTGGGTTTATAATGCAACAAAATTTTGAGAGAAAAAAATTAAAATGCATGTGCCATGATGTGATCGATCGTGTATGTGTGTGTTTTTGACTCTTATTAAAAACTGTTTTTTGGTTACTGTACGTAATAGATGCAGAATTTTTACATAACGGAAATTTTCGATTTTTTTTAAACGACGACTTGTTCGTTTTTTAAAATGGACAATTCCCGGTGGCCCTGCTTTGGATGGGTTCAATGTTTGCAAAACAATGTAAAAACTAATAATTTCAATAAAGATGAAGTCTTCCATGACAAAGAATATGAACATAAAATAATATCGCTTATCTAATAGCACTCTTTCTGCTAATGTAATAAATGTGATAGTTAGAGATGTAAAAAGGGATTTCGACGATTTTTTCAAAAGACAGAGGTGAATTTTTCACTTCTAAAACGGGAATTCCCGACGGTCTTAGGCCTCTACGGGGTGGTCCAAAAACGGATACCCAGTTTTATTTTTGGGATAACTTCGGTAATTCAGCACCGATTTTAACCATTCTTTCACTGTTACAAGCAGAAATTTATGGCGCGTAAAGGTGAAGTTCTTCCACCCACTGCACCTTTATTGTGTGACCACATTACCTAGCAAAACAACACAAGCGTTTCATTGATAACAGTATCAATGAATGGCGTCGACGTCTTGAAGCTGTTATCAAGAATGGCGGCGGACATATCGAGCACTGCAACTTAGCTTGAGCAGCCGCACATCATTTTAATACTATCGACAGATAAGTTTAGTCAATAAAACAAAACACTGAACACCGATATTAGCAGTAGTGTTTGTTTTGCTAAGTAATGTGGTCACACAATAAAGGTGCGGTGGGCGGAAGAACTTCACGTTTACGCGCCATAAATTTCTGCTTGTAACAGCGAAAGAATGGTTAAAATCGGTGCTGAATTACCGAAGTTATCACAAAAATAAAACTGGGTATCCGTTTTTTTTGTTTAGCATTGTCTGATGGAATCACCGAATGGAATGACATCGTCTTCGCGAATGTCTGCGATGTAGTGATCAGAAATTAGGAGCATTAGTAAAAACTTCTTTAAACTTACATACGCTAATACCGAAGATTGCGTGGTGACATCACTGACATTATTGAGGTTTTTAAAATTGGCTTGGTCTGGTCGTCATTTTTATCCTTTTTACATCACGTTACTTATTTAATATTTAGGGTAGCCATGAAAGTAAACAAGTGATTTTTGTCCTTGGAACAAATAATTGTCATTTTCTGCACTATTTGTCATTTTATGATTATTATTCAGTCTGAAAACATTAGTAACTGGTGATAGTAAGTCAACTGCGTGTCTATGAAGTGTGTCAGTTTTTGGTCGTTAATGTTATCTTCCGTCCGTACGGACGAAAGAATACGTCACGAAAGGGCTATCTTCTGTCCATAAGGACGGAAGACTGTGTGCGACCAGGCGCTATTTTCCGTCCATGCGGACGGAAGAATGGCCAACGAAAGCGCTATCTTCCATCTGTATGGACGGAAGACTGCGTATCTAGCCGATATTTTCTGTCCGCAGAGTCTCGTGCTGTAAACTTTTTCTGTGATGTAAAATGTATAAAGAGTACTTTCACTTTGTGTACCAGTTGATAATAATGAAGGGACCTACGCTGTGATCACTGATGCCACAACTCATTTAAGTTTGCTGTAGTTTGTGCTTTGCATTTTTGTCATTCATGTGCATAGAACTGCAGGGGGTTAAGTTGAACTATAGGTCCGTTGGCAATAATCGCTGTTTTTGCAACTCAAAAACTGTAGCAAATGTTAGAAAAAACACTATTATGAAGAATTTACCTGCGGGACAGTGAAGATTTTCTTCGTTCTTTGTATGCTGCTTATCTAGTATCTGCAGTAATCGATGGAGATCTTTCCAGCAATGGACGTATTGTTCAATTTTACCCTGCAGGGCATTGTGCAAAGCAACAAGATTTTCTACAATGCATTTCTTGTATTGTTTTGCAGGCTGTGATGTACCGCAATTCGTTACGTCTCTGCAACACTTTGGTATATCGACTACCTCCATACTGTGGCAGCAGTGGTTTACAGCATGTCAGGTGATTGATTAGACATTTTTTGTTGTTCTCAGTTTAGTTGAAGTCACTATGTTGAGGTAGCTGGCACAATAATTCAATCCTGGCAAATTGTGCGTATATGTCATACTGCTTGATATTAAATTATACTCATTACAAGGACAGACTAGCGACTCACAACAGCTATGCAGGAAGTTGATTCAACCAATAGGCAGCCAGTAGGCCTAGGTGGTACCATATAATTATGGCATACTCACGGATATATGGCGTTTGCATAAATAGGCATTAGGCAAATCGAAGCAGTGCTGCTAGCTCACTGTGTAGTGCAGCTGATCGAATGGTGCCGGCTTTGAATCTTCGTACAAACAAACTTTTTGCAACTTTTGTCTTGCATGTCAAATGTTGTAAAAAAGTAAAGTGAGTGTAGTGAACTTTGCTTTTTTGTCAACATTTAATTCTAATTCAGACATTTATTGCAATGAAAAAAATTAATTACGACTTCCGCATTTTTCTAAATTGTAGGGTCAGAGTTGGTTAGTGTTAGGGTTAGGGAGAGGGGTTAGGGTTAGTGCTAGTTCTTTAATTGATGTCTAATTGTTTAAAATCAAAGTCTTCAGAGGTTATGCGTATTCATGACAGATGTAGCTGCGTAGCTGCCATCTGATTGGTTGAATCAACTTTTTGTAGAGCTGGCGTGAACAGTTTGTCATGGTCAGTTTGAAATTTGGGTAACTAGTAGTGATTGTCGTAATTATGGACAGATGCATACATTTGAGTTATACTACTGTGTACACTAATTTTCGTGCTAAAGTCGTGATTTACGAGAAAGTTAAATATGAAGTTCATAAGTCATTTGAAACTTTAACAAAATTTTTCAGTGTTGTATATTGAGCAACACAAGATAGTGGTTAGATATCAGTGGGCAGATAGGTGATAGACGTAGCATAACTGATTGTATGACAATTATGTGGCTGTGTTCTGTATTGGACAGTCCATCCAGCATTTGACAACCCACTTTCCGAATGACAATTAATCATCAAGTGTCATTGAGTTACATCAAACAGATTTCTGAGTTTGATCCTGAGAAGAAAATGTCGCTGCAAGCATTTTCTCAGCCATGGGTAGAGCATGTCAGTAGATGTTGTCTTTTACATGCATATCATGTCTGATACGTAGTGCTACTGACATGTTGGTGTCAATGTAGGATTGTTTGTCGTATTTTGGCTGCATTTCCAGGTGCATAGAGCAGATTGCGGTGAATCAGAGCAAGGATAGTCCGACGTATTACGAGCAGCTTGGATTACCTTCGTCTGCATCACAGACTCAGATTCGCAATGCTTACCTCCAGCTCTCAAAGCAGGTTTATCAAGCTCGCTGTGTCATTAATCAACTCTTGAGCAGTGTTTCTTGTACTCATCTGATATAATTAATTTTTATACAGGCAGATGCATATTTGGAAAATATGTTAATACGTATTTCTAAAGTATATGAATTGCAAAACGAGTTACATTCAGTTTTCAGAAATTAAGCTTGCAGCTTATGCATATATGCTTATTGCTTGTCTTGTTTTCTAGTGTATTTTGTGCAGGCAAGAGCTGTAAAACATTTTTACTTCTCATTCTACTAGTCTGCTTGCCCTCCAATAGACAGCATTTTGAGATTAATGACTGTCTGGAGGATAACAGGGAAGATTATTAGAACTGCCATTACCATTACATATGCACAATTATAATCGGCAGTTCTTACAATTTTAGGTTTAGGTCATTTTTTGTGTTTTGTGCTTCGTAAAGGTTTAACTTTTTATTTTGTTATTATGTGTATGTGCAATTTTGTCTGGAAAGGCCGTCCCCGAAATGACCTACCGGTATATTGTGTCGGGTGGGACATTAAACCCTACTCACTCACTCACTCTGTACACCAAGTACATCTGAGGTTATTATAGTTAATGGGCTATATGAATGACTCACTTACTTCCTTAGTGTTACAATGTGATTGTGATGTTGCAGTAGAATTTGTTTAAGTGAATCAACAAGATACAGCATTTATTGAATTAATAGATCCTTTTACAGAACTCAGTTATTTTCATGCTGTATCATAATGCACAGTTTTTTTTGTGACAAACTATGCGTGCAACTGTGAATGTTTTTGTTGAGGACTGTTATTGACTGCTGTACTGTGCAGCAACTGACGCGAGGGGACCTAACCAGCAAGGGGAAATTTGCACAGCTTAAAGAGGCTTATGATGTTTTAAGCGACAGCTCGTCACGTAGTGATTATGACCAGAAACTTGGGCTTGTCACTAAAGGCTTGGATTCATCTCTTCAGACGTATGTCATTCAGTTGTAATTATTTTTTTGATTTTCAGTTGTAGCAAAATATCCTTGACATTCTTATTATTTACAAATACAAATGTGCCTCTGTTACTTTGGCGTCATTTTTTATTCATGTAAAAACCCTGTTTTAACAGTGACCAAAGCCCAGGGTTCTTTCTTGGGATCCGTCTTAACGTGGAGTAATTGCAGAACTAATCATTGTAACTAGTATTTTAAACCGTTACTATGCATAACAAAAGCATTGTATGTAACTATAAAATATGGATATAAGATGTTTCTTAACAATTCAACACTGACACACATGCAGGTGGTTATTGTTTACTTTTCTGTTAGTGTTAGTCCAAAGGTGCTCACGGTCTGGCTTGGCCCCAAAAACAAACTTTGTAAATGTTTAATTGTTGCGGCGGTACAATTACAGGCCAGACGCCATTTGTATCACCCGGCCAAACTGTCTCAGAGCACTGAGGAAGGCTGAAGAACTGTTGTATTAAGATCTTACACATGTGTACTGGAAACAGTGATCTAATTGCATGTCTTGAGACTACGACACCTGTCGGGGGTGCTGAAAATGATGGACGTGAAAATGATGGACCATCAAAATGGCAGGGCATGAAATTGACAGACATGGCATAAACCAGGGGTCTCAAACTCATTTGGGGGTGCGGGCCACACTGCAGTCGGTGGGCCGCATTGTTTTTAGAGACGACAAAATGCAGTAAATGCAGTAATTAGTAGGCCTTTACAAATGACAGAAGTTATTTTTACAATATACACTGTAGTTTAGAACTTCAGATTTTTTCCGTCTCCGAGTAAGTGAGTCTTGAAATCACGGGTGTTAGCCAATTGCAATGTTGCATTCAGACGTTTACTAGTGAGTCTTGATCACAAAGCGGATTTGTTGATCTTCATTGATGAGAAGAACTGTTCACAAACGTACGTACAGCCAAACATCGCCATTAGGCTATTTCGGAGGCTGCAGAGACTAATTTTGGATACTTTTTTCTGAAAAAAATTGTAGAAATCAGGAACACCCATATCCGTGTACTTCTGCTTCTGCTTGTCACACTTCAAATCCAATACCTCCATCTGAAATTCTTCGGAAACACTTTCTGCATCAACATCAAACGGAGTGGCAAAAAGTGCAAACTGTGGTTTAAGATTACTGAACTCTTTAAAATATCGGTCGAACTTTGTAAGAAATCCAGAAATTACATCTGCATAATCTTTTAGCTGCCGTGGCTTAACTTCACTTAGGCCTACCACCTGAAAAGATGAGAAATGGTCCAAGTAGCCAGCGCCAGCGTTGGTCGCTGCCAGCATCAGCATGCGGCTCCACTAAAGAGAACGCAAATGAGAAGAATAGTAGTTTCACTGGGTTACTGGAAAAATGCTTTAAAAATGAATAAAACGACTTATTTTTATCATAAATTCATATCACACAAAAATAATATACTACCTGTTAACTTTTGTGTTGTAAAACTTGACTTCTGAAGTGATGCTGTAAGTAACAATTTCTTTCTCGTCTCCTTCACTGCTCTCTGTATCTGCTTCATCTGT
>Ga0209367_1009750_pt1 | contig 12971 bp, 3 predicted proteins | sample WorMetLIZISLAND2_FD_187412 | JGI IMG/M metagenome (GOLD analysis project Ga0209367, IMG submission 187412) | Marine gutless worms symbiont microbial communities from Max Planck institute for Marine Microbiology, Germany - Olavius geniculatus... ... | reverse complement strand
TCCCTTTCCCCTTACCCTTTCTCTTCCTCATTATCCTTACCCGTTCCCTTCCCCTTCCCCTGGTTGCCATGGCAACGAAATTTGGGTCAAAATTGGCTATAACTCGGCTTGCGTAAGAGATTTTTGGGAGATTTTTCGCGCCTCTGGGGGGTTTTCGGGCATGGGCCATCGAATGCTGCCAATTTCATTTTTCCCCGACCGGCATTTGAAATTAAACTGTTTGATTTTTCTACCGCTCTAAACAATCACTGATTATATTTATACGGCCATATGCTGTAAACTATCGAAATGCATTGGACAGACTCCGTGTTCGTATGAACATTATCTTGTTTTTCTAAAAAAATCAAGTGACCAGAATTAGTGCAGTTTGAACATTATGAAAAGATGACGTCTTGTTTTAGGGCCTGGATCTGCTGCGCGGTTTTGAACGGCAGTATCGTTTTTTGTTAAAAAGAATTGGACACTTCCACTTCCGTTTTAGCAGATTTTCATGAAGCAACTGAAAACGGAAGTGAAGGTGCCCACAAACTATTCTGTCATAATCAATGATCATCAGTCTGACTCTGCATGCACGAGGGTCCACTGTTAGTGATAGGGATTATGGCCCACTCCGGACCCCCTTTCTTCATGGCCAGGACAACATTAATCTCTGTGTAACATGTTTACGCCTAACACTGTCTTTAAAGTCGTTTTAAAAACGTATTTTGTTATTGAAGAGTGCATCCTCTTACGCTGGGCCCGTCTGCACCGAACAGTCTTCCTGCATATCAATGAACTAAAACGATCGAGACGCTTACATTGGACTTTTTAGCGTTCGTTGTCATTTCCTGTTTTATCCACGGACACAGCGCACAGAGCGCATTAGAGATTACTTTGTAGGCCTAGTCTGCTATGATAATGCGCTATATAAATGTTCTATTAATAATAATAATAATAATAATAATAATAATAATAAAGCAAACTTAGAGCACACGTCGTGCACGTGTATGTATGTTCAATACATTTCTTTCATGTTTGCTTCATCGTGTAAACACCCTATAATTGAATAAAGCTGAAATCGCTGTTCGATGCTACCACTTGGCGAATCATAAGTCATTTTTTTCGTCAATTGCATGTTTCGGTGGATCAAAATTGGCTGCGGATTTGACCCCAAATCTCCCTTTTTCCTGGCGTTAGCGACCGCCATTTAACACAATGTGTCACTGGGTCCTTAAATTTCCAATTGCCCTAAGTGTCATTGGTACCTGCCAGTGCCAGTGTCATCTTAATTCGTCGAACAGTTTAACTGTATTGTTAAAAATTGGGTATAGAAATAACCGATATTAGCAGCACTGGTAGACGCCGCTCAGTTACAGATGCAAATGCAAATCTGTAACTTATCACGTAGAAATATGGAATCGAAAAGGTTGCTGATGACGTTGCACAGTAGTTGGGTTGTGTATTGTCGTTGCCAGTGTGACGGAGATGCTGCTGTGCTGTGCTTGCGTCACGTTGGGTCTCGCTGTTGCAACGTCACAGACAATGCGAACCAACCCACTGGCCGGGCCTCTAGACCGACCGACTGTCACTCTGCTGTCGGTTGCACTGGGGCGTTTCATCTTTACCTTTGTTTATCAAATCTGCCAGCCCGCCACGGAAATCACGGCATGGACCAGGTTCCGAGCTTCGTACGCCGTCGTCAACGTCGTCTGTCTCTCCATGGTCGTTTTGACCGCTCATAGCCTCGTTCTCGCTGTTATCATCCTCGTTCTGGAGCTGGGGATTGGCGTCGCAGAGGCAGGTCGAGCCATCGCTTTGTTTGAGGCCCGGGAATCGTCGACCAGGCTGGAACGGGCGGTAACAAACACTGCGATGATGCTGCTGCTGCTGCAAATGCTTCTACCTTTAACCATGATGTTGCTCGCCGTCTTTAAGCTTGCCGACCCGTCTTCAAGCATACATCCGTTGCAGGTGGGGCTGCTGTGCTTTGGCGTGGTCTTCTACACGCTGTGTGGGCTGATTCCGATGAACCAGTTACACCATCGACGTCTGCAGCTGCCTTGGAAACGTCAGCGATCAGACATACCACAGTCGCCAACCTTTCCGGCCAAAATGACCTCGTCCATGTCGAAGGTAGTCATTTACACGGTGCTTCAAAAAAGGTCCCCTTTTTGTTTTTTTCATAATTTACTCAAATTATGAGCAATTAACATGGAATTTTTACCAGTTGTAGCTGAAGAAATGCTAATTCGAAATATTTCAACAAAATATGGCAGTTGATTAAATATTGTTTGCTAGTCGTGATGTAACGCTGACGTCATAATGTGTCACAGGTACAAACTTGCTAGTCTCAACTGGTGCTGTCAGTTGCTACCCTGCTTCGAGGTTAAACTTAATCTGGTTCGCTAATGAAAAACGCTTATCGTATCATCAGTGAGCAACATGGAAACATGAAATCGTGCGTCTTGTGGCCCAAAAACTCAGCATCTTGCAAGCTCAGTGTCTTGCTCGAACATGTGAAAGACCAACTATCCCCACAGATACGTAAATTCGATCGCTTTGCAGTTGCACGTTTTTGTGACTGCAACTGTAAAACTTCAAATATTTGACACCAACGAACCAGATTTTTCACCATTGAAGCAGGGTAGCAACTGGCAGCACCAATTGGGATTAGCCTGTTTGTACCCTTGACACATTATAATGTCAGCGTTACATCACGACTAGCAAAGAATATTTAATCAATTGTCATGTTTTGTTAAAACATTTTGAATTAGTATTTATTCGGCTACAAACGGTAAAAATTTCATGCAAAGTGCTCTTCATTTGAGTGAATTATGAAAAAAAACAAAAAGGGATCCTTTTTATGAAACACCGTGTCACTATACTTGAATTACGTCTGTAACAGTATTTTATGTTTTTAATAAAAACGCGTCTTTATAGTTTAAAAAAAATTCACATTGTTTTGTAAATTTCCAATAAATGTTGACCGGTCAGTGCGAAAATGACGGTGATTAAGAATAATTGTGAACAAAAAAGTCGTAGTGCCAAGATGAAACGATGTCGGATTATATGTCTACTTGTGTAGTGACTGCAAAACAACGTGTTTATTATAAGGAAAAATGCTGCATATCTTAGCATTGTATTTAGTCAGTACGTCAAGTAATAATAACGCCACGTTTTTACCAGTTTACTAACGTTTTTAAAATAAGTATTTTTTCCGCAAAGTTTCGTCGTTGTTGTTATAGTTGCCATGCACAATACGGGCGTTGGCGATCATGTTGTTGGTCACACGATCTGTCCAAGGTATGCGATAATGGCCGATTATGCTCTTTGCCGTTAACGTATCAGGAAACCAACACCCACACCCTTCTCGTGTTTTTCTCCTCCTGAGAAAAGAACCATGTAGCTGTCGCTAATGAAGGAGCCACTGTCAGTTCAATGTGTCTCACTTATGCCCATTACATTCACCTTTAATCTTTCCATTTTTTGAGGTTTGCTAGGTTGCCTGCTTGATATAATGTATAAACATTCCGTGTACCTATCTTCAGTGCACTGTTTCTTGAGATTTTACGCTTTGTGGCCGTTCTTGGCAAATACTGTGGTGGTGTGTCATTGCCTTCCACAGGTTTTTACGCGCAACAGCAGCTACTGCTGTAGCGCGTCTTAGCCATCGCAATTCTGTCCGTCCGTCCGTCCGTCCGTCTGTCTGTCACACTGGTAGATCAGTCAAAAACGGTGCAAGCTATGATCACCAAATCTTCACTGTCGGCTGCTCGGAAGACTCCAGTTTCAGGAACCGTAAAGCTTTTCCATAAATTCGAAGAATGTCACCTTGTACAAGGGCGCTAAATGAGAGGGGGTAAGCAAAATTTGCACCATCCAGCCGATAAAGCGTTGGTTGAGCAATAGGTGGCGCCGTCTGATAAGTACGAGTAAAACATTATAGACACTAGCCGCGGGTCGTCTGGCGGCCTCTGGCGAATGATTTTGTTTTACTGCGTTTTTTGAAACTGTACGTAGCCAAAAGCTATGGATAAGTCTACGGATCACTAGCGTACGACGGTGCACCGCAGCTGTTGCCGTTCCTTTTTGCGATAGCAAGGCTTTACTTGTATAACGGAGTTGTCTCTCCTGTCTGTGTGCTCGGTAAGCTGAGTGTAGAGTAGACGTAGAGTTGACGTCGGAGGATACAAGATCCTGAGTGTGTCTTTGAAAACGTGGCTGCCATAACTGCAAACTAAATAGCGTCTTCTTTTCTCGTTTAGTCGGTGTGAGTTCGTATCATCGCATTCCGCAAAGTTTAGTTATTAGATTACATCTGTGCTGAATTCAGGCGGTGATGAGACGGAATCTGCAAGGTAAATTAGCGATAAGTATCGACGGAAAACGTCGGCGACTAGTCAAGAGATCGGGCGTGAACGTTTTACTGCACGCCGTCAGAGGCAGAACAGTCTGCAACATCGATGCGCACAACGCCATCCGGACTGCAGCGCAAGCATCAAACATCTGCATCAGCAACCAAATCACTCATCTTTGACGTGATGAATAGAATGTAGTATGTTTGTCAGAACTTCATCAAATTTCCACCAAATGTAATAATTTTGGGCACAAAGACGGCAAAGTGCAAAAGCAGACGTTGAATTAGGTGGAAAGTAAAACATTTATTTAATAGCCAGTTGTGTCGAAAATGTTTCTGCCAAAAATGATTAAAATTTGCTATTTTTTATTTAACTTACAGTCGATAATGTCTGGGATGTTTTTTCAGGTTTTCTGTTTATTTTAACACATATTATGCTTGATCTGCTTTCCCTAGGTAGTGCAGAAGCATACATTAAGTGAGGTGGAAAACTGAAGTGTCATTGGATGGCAAGTTATATCACAGCGGTGCCGTCAATGCGATGTGGTGACAACGAGAACGATGATTGAGGATGTTAGAACTTCAACTTAGAAGTAAGCTGTTGCGGCGCCTGGCGTAACGACGCCGTATCTCGCCGTGACTGTATGCTGCAGCGAGCGAAGTGCTGCGCAACACGTTGGGCGCCGCACGTTGGTGCCACGGCACTGGTTCACGACAGCTGTGTCTTGTGCCGCCCGCCCAACTTCCAGTGATACAACCTCGTGACAGCCAGATGCCTGGACAGCGACAGGGCGTCGATCGACACTGGGAAACATCTCGAAGCTTCCACGTCGTCGACGTCGACAGCGTACTGGCGTAGCACTGCGACACAGCTGCAGAAAAGCGGCGCTCACGGCTCGAGTGGAGAAGCAAATGTAGATAAACGGATTCACGGCGCTGTGACTGAGTACCATTAGTATGCCGACTGGCTTGACTGCCTTCAAAGTGTCGTAGGAACTAGAGAAGGCGCGTACCAGAGTAACGAAGAACAACGGCGCCCAGCAGATTACGAACCCGACGGTAATTGCGATCGACATCTTGATGATGTTGCGCTTCGTCGCCTGAATCTGTTCTCTTCGTCGACCACAGACCGAAGCCGTGGACATCGTCTGGCCACGCGGCAAGTTCGAACCAGCCGCACCACCGGTATGATGTGCGATAGCTAACCCTTCTGGTGCCGATTGTGATCTGCAAGATGTAAAAAAATAAACCCGAGGCTGATCGATGTCTCGTGAACCGTCCGAGTCACATCTCAGCCAGACAACATACAGTTTCCCTTTTCTTCTTTTTTTACATTCCTCAGCCAGATAGCACAAATAATTCTCGCGTAACAAAACGTCATAACACTGGTGGGAATGACGAAGAGAAATGATGTCAGTAAGCTGTAGTAAGCTTTGACCGTCCAGTCTGCTCTGTGTAGTGTTGCCTTGCACTTGTAGTAGATCACCGCTTGTGTCGAGTGCAGAGTTGGGCGTCGTTCTTCGGTGTAATCGTGGAACAGCGCTTGAGGAATGGCACAGATTGCAGCCAGTAGCCACACCAGCAGAATCTTGTGCCAGACGCGTCGTTTCCTCCCGTGACACTCCAACTCCTGCAATGCAAACGTCCAGTTATATCATCACAGTTTTCTTGCCGGCGATAAGTGGTAATCGTCAACCAGTTGTTGAATGTCTTTCTGGTGACACACTGGCCACATTTCTGCACAGAATACGCAGAGCGTTTCACAAATAATGTGTACAATTTAACAAACTTCCTCAGAATAACGCAGTTTCGAGTAAAACATTTACTGCAGTAACATAGTAAAAAGTAACATAATTATAACATCTTTTAAGACTCTAAAGTACAAGATAACAAGCACGGCATGTGCAGGTAACTATCGAGTTTTAATTAATGTTAGACGACGAAATAAACTGTAAGAATTTGAACATTATTTAAGCCTACAGAGTGGGCCAAAAACTGGCACCATTTTGTATGCCTTAACTTCATCAAATATTAACCGATTTTCAAAAAAAATTAGTGCCAGAATAAAAAAATGCAATAACACCACTAAATTCCACCACACCTTAAATGTGTCGCTATACTACCTTGTAAAAGCACCTTAATGTTGCATTTTGTTGATCGCGCCATTGCTCAGTGGCGTCGCCGCGTTGAGTGCGTCGTCCAGCAGCAAGGCGGACACGTTGAACATTTGATGTAACAAGAAATTTGAGCTAATGCTTACGAGACGCGCGAAAGCCTATAGCAGTTCCGGTCCAGTAGTTTAGCTGAAAATTGGGGGTGTTCACGCTTAGTTAATATACAAATACCAAATTTTCTATCTGGATCGCATAACGATAGTTCCGTGGCGCCACCTTGTGAATGATATAGACTTGTGTCGCGAACCGAAATCGGCAAAAAATCCATAAAATCCCCTATTTTGGCGTTTAAGGTCATTCAAGGTCATTAAATTCGGCGCCAATCGAGAGCCAGTGTACGAATTCCTATAAGTGATTAATAGTAACCTACGCCCTGTAGCTCGCACCGTTACTAAGATACAGCGAGTTATTGGCCAAAAATCGCAAATGTTGCCCACCCCCCTCTCATTTAGCGCCCTCGTTCGGGGTGACTCCCTTCGAATTTATGGAAAAGCTTCACGGTTCCTGAAACTAGAGTCTTCCAGGCAGCCGACGGTAAAGATTTGGTGATCGTAGCTTGCACCGTTTTTGACTGATCCACCCGTGTGACAGACGGACAAACGGACAGATGGAGAGACAGACAGAATTGCGATGGTTAAGACGCGCTGAAAGCAATAGCTGCTTTCGCGCGTAAAGACTGCATGCTGTGACAGTTACTTTAAACAACAGCTGAGACATAAAGTTGTTTCCTGTTGTTAATTTTTCAAAATATTCTGGTACGGAAGTCTTGTTTTTAATTGTTGCTTGTACGACACTTGACATTTCATAAGGTAGTGTAGCGACACACTTGAGGTATGTTGAGATCTTTAGTGAAAGCGTTATTACATTTTTTTCTCATTGTGATAGTAAAAGAATTTTAAAAACTGGTTGATATTTGACGAAGTTAAAGCATATAATATATGGCGTCATTTTGGCCCGTGGACCGTGTATGTGAGTTTCCAAAAAGACGGGAGTCGATAAAAGCTGATACCTGTAAGCCTAATTGTAGCGTCGATGCAGCAGTGTGCAACGGATAACTCGGGCTACATGAAGGATCTGAACAGTATCGTACAGACATTCCTTACCGCTACAGTGAACAAACTCTCCATTGATTTATGCAATAACGGCAAACGGGAACGTATCGAGCAGTAACAACGATTTCAATCACTCACGTGCAATTACGACATACCGCACTATATGAATGATGAGCGTACCTGATATTTGTCGATGCTCATGGCGGTCAGCAGCAGTGTGGTAGACGCCATCGAAACTATCTGTGCGTAGACCAGAAGTTTACAGGCGACAGTTCCAAGTATCCAGTGTTTAAATACTACCAGCAGTATGTGTGTCGGCATCGACACAAAGCAAACAAGCAGGTCTCCACTCGCAGCCAATGCACGAGTCGTAGGACCAGCTTTCGGCGCCCAACGTGGGGCAATTACATCGTGTCACGTACTGCGACATTCAGTCACGGCAAGATACGAACGAGGCAAACAACCAGGTCTCCAACAGCCAGGTTGAGTATGAACACATTGACACACTTTAATATTATACATTGTAAATAAAAATAAATGATTAGAAACATTTCGCCTGGAAGCAAAGAGTTAATGTGCCGTTTGATAGGGCCTAGTATATCGCTTTTGCCGCAGGCAATCGCGGAAAAAGACAAGGCAAATGACTTTGCTAGGGAAGAAAAGCAATGACTTAGAATGAAAAAAGAAGGAGACTAAAATAACCATGGTTGAATATAAACACATTGACACGCCTTTTTCGTAATTCAGCTCGACTGAAGATGGTAATGATGACTATGGCGTTACATATCAAAGTCGATAGCACCAAAAGCGACACGGCTGATACGTGGAATATATTTATTGACGTCCAAGTGTTCTCGACTACAAACGAATCGTTTGACGACGGTAGAGAAAGGGTAAAATTTGTCCATTTGTTTTCGTCGGCGTTGTCTTCTGTGTCCAGACGTAACGACAAATCTGTTTGATTGACGCTTCCGTCCATGATGCGGTAAAGTGGACCAACTCTGTTTTCATCGGACAGACACCGCAACGGTACCGCTGTTCTTTTCACAAGTACGTGTGCAACAAAACTAAGACAAAACTAACACGAATTGCATGCCAAGCTCAATAAAGGCCGGGGGCGTCAACTTTCATTGACTGCAGTCCCGACGCCAGACACACACACACAGACACACAGACATACGCTTTTGCTAAGATTAATTTGCTCTGTTCGGTTTTAAAGAGCTGTATCAGCGACAGCTCAATAGGTGGAGTCGAACATCATTAGGAAAAGAGTTGGACTCTGTTTTCAGTTCTGTCTCAGTTTTGTTGCACACGTATGAGCGGCCTAAAGCTATAGTGCAACGGTTGCGATCATCATTGATGCTATACAACAAACCGTTGCTGCTGCTACAGCTGCTGAAATCACCCGACACCATCAGCTGCTCGCTATACCGTCCGTAACTCGCAGCATGAACATCGCCAGCATTAAGGCCATACTATAAATTACAGGCGTCGTCGCAAAGGGCCAATCCTCCGTAAATTTTAGCCTGTCGAAAAATGTTTTTCTTGTCGGAAATTTTTTTCCAAAAATACAAAATTTGAAGCAACGTTTTGCCTCCAACATTTTTTAACACGACGCCACTGTTATAGAGCAATATCACGTAAGCGCAATAGGCCTATAGATTCAAGATTCAGATGCAAAATAGACGTTGCTCAGGGGAACAACGCTAGTCGCCCCTTGCGAACATTTTGTTATTTTCTTGCCATAATGAACGTCTGTTTTTCTAATGTAGGTTACATCTACAAATGCGGCAATAAAGTAGCCCCCAAAAGTTTTTTCGCTGTTTTCTCAGCAACCGTTTAATTGGAATTTAATTCGAAATTTTAGGCTACAGATTTATTTATTGCAACGTTTTACATTTAACTGCTAAGTGAAATGTGATTCTGCTGAAAAATGACGAAGTTGTAGACTTTTTAACATGACCGTTTACCATTTTGGTGGCATTAAAGATGTTCAATCTAAAAATGCTATTTAATTTTCAAAAGCCGGTTACCACGTTACTGCCGATGATGTCACAGTGACGTTTTGATAAACAGAAATTTATTTTGTTTATAAATTATCATTAAATTATCGTTCTTTTAAAGCAATCGCTGGCTGCCGACCGGGTTCATCTTTCAGCAGGACGGCGCGCCAGCATACACAGCAAGCAGCGCTCAGAACTGGCTGCCGGCCAACTGTCCAGATTTCATTACAAAGTACCACTGGCCTCCAAATTCGCCAAATATAAACCCAATGGACTGTTACGTGGGGGTGTAATGTTGGAGACTTACCTCAAGCTTAAAAATGCGGAAAACAATCGCCGAACTCAAGGAAAAGCTTCAGGTTATCTGGGGCAACCTGCCACAAGGACGAATCGACAAGGCTGTGAAAGACTTTTCAAATTAAGCGACTGAAGGTTTGTGTTGGAGCTTGGAGCTGGCGGTGGACACTTTGAACATTTGCAGTGATAATGGAATTTTTGTAGGCTTATCTGATTATTAGCTAACTGTGTTGTTTCAACGATGTTATTGAATTGGTCAAAGATGTCAAAAGTCGCTCTTTCGACATGGTCCCCTTGCCTTCTCCCCTCAACCCGTTTATTCCAGTAGGTCCATCTGTTAGTTAATTAAAACCGGCGTACGTCCATTTCCTGTATCCCAGAGCAAAGGCGGGTATGCTTGTCCTATATGCGCTTCGGGGCTGGCTGAACTTCCTGTTACATTTATTCTGAGCTATACGCATTTTCTTCATACAGTAGACGTAGGCTTACGCCTATCCGCAGACACTGTCTGCAACAGCATTCTACAGGTAGGCCATATACACATGAATTATTCACTGAAAACATTGACACTGTCGTTAAGGCGTCATTTATGGGCGCGTCTTTTCTGCAAATATGTGTGGAAAAGTCAACGTATGTCAGAGGAAAATGTATCATAAAACATCAGGGTTCGTATGCATAATAAAGAAAATTACCCTACGATGTGTAGACTAAGTTATTCTCGTAATAAAATAATTGATGGTCACTACAATACAGTTGAATACGTTCATATTTTTCCATAGCTCGACAATGAGACGAGATGACAGATTTCATCCCATCTTATTCTGCGGCTCAACCATCTTAGAAAATGCAACCGTACAAATTCTTAAAATTGTCCTGCATTTGCCATAATTGACGCACTATGTGGGCTTTCGTAGATGAAACGACCCTCCGTCTGACTAGGGTGGCTTGGTGGCTCAACGGTTAGGGCGTTAGATACGAGACCGAAGGGTCCTCGGTTCAATTCCCAGCCGGTGCACTACCAAGTAACAACTTTGGTAAGTTGTTCACACCTACCTGCCTGTGTAGGTGCATGTGTCTAGCGGTTAATGTCGACTCGTAACTTTTAGGTTGCGGTTCGATTCTTACTGCCAATCATTTGCAAGCAACCTTGAGCAAGTTGCTAACCTACTGTGTACTTAGGCCAACTCAGCCTCTTACCCTCAGTGGGACAAGAAATGAGTAGTAGATTACGGGCTACGGGGTAAAGGCTTAGTGTGGCTGATTGGGGCGGTGGTATGTCTGCTGGCTGCAAACCGCGGATCTAACTGTTCGTTAACAAGGCCAATGGATGGCCGCATAGTGCGCTGCGGTATCATTAGCTCATGCCAATCAGCTGCTACTTCCGAGATTGTCAAAGCGCTTCTGGCCACGAGTTCGTCTCATGTATGTAAGAAGCGCTATAGCAAGTACTGGACTTTACCTTTTTACCTTTTAACTGAGTACAGTATAGACAGTGTTTCAAATCAGGCCACAGCTTTTTGATCGTGCCTACTGTTGTCAACAAATTCCTGTGCTAATTATTAAGAGGCGCTTTTCAAATTCACAGATTGATCGAACGATTGAATGATTAACTGACTGATACTAATCCAACTCGTAGTGTAGAATTTTAAAGAATGCTTTTACAACGATACAAACTTAGAGAGCATTCAGGGGTGTCATTTAGGGAAGGGGTTGAAAGGGTTCTAGGGAGAAAGGTAGAGGGGTCTACGGACCCCCTCCCCAAGAATTTGATTTTAATTTTTTATCTGTAAATCGTACCTTTGAAACAGTGTTACTGCTGCAAAAACAATAGGCCTACGTTACGTAGATTGAGACCCCAATGATTTACTGAAATGACGCCACTGAGAGCATTCGTCTAAGTCATCCATTTCGTGAAAAGGTCAACGTTATCTAATATGTGTAGACCCTTATGTCAACCTACGTGTCTAATTCATTTTCGATGAATAGAACGAAAACTAATTCATCAATTAATTCCCATGCGTACCTGATGTGTGTGGGCACAACCTGGGTATGTGTAAGCCTGTGAACGCTGCTAAAAGTTGCCCTGTATAGCATGGGCCTAGCATTAGCATTATGGGGTGTTTACACGATCCAGCAAACGTCTAGCAATTCACGTGTATTTTGAATACATTTGCTGGAAGTTTGCTGGACGTTTGTTGGATCGTGTAAACACCCCATTAGTGGCATTGCTGATTGCCGCGTTTCCTGCTAAGCCGTGTATTGCAGTCCTCTGATACTAAATTGTAATCGGCTAATCCCGGATCCTGCTAAGAGTCAAATCCCAGGATTTAACAATATTACAAAACCGTTTGCAGTTTTATTTGCACACCATGAACCTGTATACAAGGGAAACGCGTCTTAAGCCAGGGGGTCTTAACGCGATGACTCCACAGCGTAAAATTTCAGCCGTTGTGTGATCTTATGCTTGTAACATTTAGTATTGGCAGATGATGATCAGATTGTCAATCATATATATCCAACCCCCCATTTGGTCTGAGTGAGCACTGTGTTGTAAATTTTGCAATAACCATTGAGCATAAATATCCACGTGCAGGTGGCGTAACAGATGGTACAAAGCACTAAAAATGGCATAGTGCTGACTTCGCAACATTTGCACAGTATCTTGAATGCACAGACTGGTATAATGTTATCTGTTGTAATCCATGTGCATTGTCAAGTTGGTCTGCTTTTTTGAGCATAATCTGGGATGTTGTTGCCCTATGCGTACCTATTTCCAACAGATCACCAATGTCTAATCCGGGTTGGAAGCATTACCCGCGCGAGCTACAGAAGCTTGCCGTTAAGAAGAGAAAGTTGTGGCGAAAGCACCGTAATAACCCGTCTGATTTAAATGCTTTGTGGAGCTATCGTGACTGTGCCCAACAGTACCGTATTGCCTGTTGTAATGTAATTCTGTTGTAATTCAGCCTTGGCTGAAGAGCAAGTTATACAGGCTAACAATCTTGGTGTTTTTTATAAGTATATAAATCAGCGTGTTCGACACAGACAGTCTGTTCCAGCATTGATGAGCAATGACGGTGATATAATCACGTCTGATGCTTTGAAGGCA
>Ga0209367_1009749_pt1 | contig 12971 bp, 8 predicted proteins | sample WorMetLIZISLAND2_FD_187412 | JGI IMG/M metagenome (GOLD analysis project Ga0209367, IMG submission 187412) | Marine gutless worms symbiont microbial communities from Max Planck institute for Marine Microbiology, Germany - Olavius geniculatus... ... | reverse complement strand
AACAGCAAATATAAATGTACAAAACATCAGTTTATACACTTGTTAACGGCAACATTTAAGGACTTGCACATCGAAAACAGCAAAAATTACAAAAGGTGATATTATTCAGCAGCACATTGACACACATTGTAATTTTTGCTGTTTTCGATGTGCAAGTCCTTAAATGTTGCCGTTAACAAGTGTATAAACTGATGTTTTGAACATTTATCGGTATAACTGCAGCTATGCCCGGCAGTGCACGCACCCGCGCAAAACGTCTCAACTAGACGAAAATAATCCGAGACTCGAGACGAGACGTTAGTACGTTTCGAAACCGTCTCGAGATCGAGACGTCGAGACTGAGACCACAACCCTGTTAATGAGTCAGTAAGTAAGTAATCCAATGTCACGACTGACGAAACGACGTGTTAAACAGTGTAATATCGCAAACATTTAGCTAGCTTTTCGAGTCCATTCGCATGTCACTTTACACGTAATTAACGTTTGCATGGGCCGATCTTGGTAAATTTTTCGCAGAATGTTTAAATATCAATGCCAAGTTAAAAAAATTTAGAGGGTCGTCCCCAAATTAGGGAACAAAACGGATAGCCTATCTCTACAGATTTTTTTTAAAAATGTGCTTTTGTTAACACCGAACGAAAATACAACAAAATGTTTTAAAAGCGTCATCTTCTCATTTTTTCCTCAAAATGTATATTTTTAACGAAAATTTTTTTTAATGTCAGACGCATTTTTTGACCAAAAAATTGGGTTATTTGGAAACTCCCCTTGCTAAAATTTTATTTTTGTGGCGTACGATATGGACCCGGTGTTTTTCGCCATTTGCGACAGCCTATATGTCGTACAAAAAGCTTCGGTCTAGGGGTTATGGTGGCGAAACAATTTGACGGGATTGCTCCTTAACTTTATAGTATTAACGTTAAAGTCGCAATGCTTTCGCCTTTTTGTGTACTTTGAAGATTTGAGGTATACTATAAAAGCCCTCATAGCAACGACTATTTTCACTTCAGGTTTGGGGTTCAGCCCCCAAAACGACAATTATGTTATCCCTTTTTATCGACATCTAAAACGCATTTAGCAAACCAAATTTTTCCAGAAAAGCGACATAAATGTTTTTTTAACATTCATCAAATTTAGAGAGCGTACTAAATGCGCAGACTTTTAAAAAGTGATTTTTAAAAATAGTTTCTCGTTAACTATGTATGATATAGACTTCGTTCCTTCGTTATATCTAACATATGGTAAGGCCCTACACAAAACCCTGAGCCCTTTGCGAATACTACTACCGGTTTAAGGGTTAATGCCCGAAACCAAATTTTCGATCGGTTTTGAAAGCCAATTAAAACGCATTTATCGGATTAAAATAATTCTGCCGGACGGTCTACGTGGACGCCAATCAACGCACTAATTACGTAACTCCCAAGACGATCGTTAAATGTTTTCCCCATTAAGTTTTTTTGTTAACTACGAATTACATAGATGTTTTTCGTTATATTTGATATCTGATAGTACTCTACACAAATTTCGCAAACTTTTGAGAATACTGCTATTTTTAGTTTGGGACTTAGCCTTCGAGTTCGAGAACAATTTTTTACTCGAGTGTATTTTTTGCATGGACTTACAACTTCGCCGGCGTGTACTTTGCGTTCGCATGGTCCGATCTTCGTAACATTTTCACAAAATGTTTAGGCATCGATGTCCCACGATTTTGGGGGTCAAGGTTAAAGCTCCCCGCTTGACTCTGATCACGGTAAGTGTTTTGTTTTGTGTATGTTAATTTAGCGAAGCCAGCTAAAGTCAATGACAACGACCAGCGCACTGTACAAACACAGACGTCAGCCGCTCAAAATATTGCCGACACCTCTGAGAATCTGGCTTCGTCACCAGACTCAAGTTTTTTTCAAGACATAGATTCTACCGAGGACCGAGGTCGTTCCGGAGACACTAATCCCTCAGTGGACGAAAGTCCTGCACTGGAATCGGTCAAAGTGGTTAATCAGTCTACAGAGATGTCTGCAGTGACACAGACACCAGACGAACAAAGCAACGAGGCAACGACGCAAAGGAAACCAACGAAAATCAGTAAAATCTGTCATTTAATAACAAATTGCCGTAACACGTTTATTACCAGAGCGCACCCAACTTTATAGAAACAACACTTCGCCTGCTGGCTTCAGGAGACGAGCCTTGTCACGTGGACATTTGGGGGTGACGCTACGGTTCTCGCCTACTACGCGTTATCGACGACGACTTTTTGTACACCCCGATTCTTAACATTACGCCTGTGCAGTTTTTACGTGCGATAGCAAAATTCTTTGCGCGTCTTAGCCATCGTCTAGGCGTCTCTCCGTCTGTCTGTCTGTTCGTCCGTTACACTGCGACATTGTGTCAAAGCGACGCAAGCTAAAATCACGAAATCTACACTGTGGGCTACCTCAAGGATTTAAGATTATCGCGACAAAATTTCGTGCCCGTGGGTGCGGGGTTTCCCTCGAACGAGGGCGTCAAAGATGGGTAGTTCCTCTCCTCCTAAAAACGTTATTTTTGGAGTTATTGGCTCGTATAGTGTGAAAACGGTTGCAGATAGGTACAGACATGGCGATTGCTGCTTATCATAACAAGCACTAATGACAGGCTTTTTGGATTTATCAACATCGATGATTTTGAACGACCTTGAACCCCCCAAAAGGGGGTTTTTAGAGAATTTTTCGCAATTTTTGGATGCAACGCACAGTTCAACACTAAATTGCAACGAAATGGCTGAAGAAAGATCAAGACAATCTCCCTATGAAACTTTTAACATTAAATGTGAATTTCAGCAGTCCAAATGTTCAAGGAGGCCGGCGCAGGCGGGCGTCAAATACAGCTACCCCCTCCTAAAAGTGGTTATTTTACCACAATTATCTCGTGTATCGTAAAAACGGTTATAGATAGGCATAGACAAGCAGCTTATCATAACAAGCAATGGTGACAAGCTTTTTATTGGTGTCAACGTCGACGACCTTGAATGCCCTTAAACCCCCCAAATAGCGGTTTTAATGAATTGTTCGATTTTCGGCTGCGACACACATTTTAAGAGTGAATTGCGCCGAAATGGCTGGCGATGGACCCGGACAACCTGCGTGTGACATTTTTAAGCGTAAAACGTACATTTTTAAGAATTAAGTTTCGATCTTTTAAATTCAAGGAGACTTCCGTACGGAGGCCTCTAATTTAAGTACTCTATAAGATGGATTAATATTTTATTGCTGTAGACTTACACTGATTACCATAGCGGCAGGACCTCTGATGTCGCGCGTCACGTGAGCTTTGCTCAAATTATTTGTTAAATGCTGGCAACTGTTCAAGCATAGCGACTGTTGTGGTGACAAACTGCTTTGCCACCACTGCATGGTCAACTGATGGATTGGAACAATGTCTGTAAATGTGATGGTAACTGTTAAGCTTATTTTTCATCCAACTTAACGCAAAGCCCATGTATACTTTTTTCGCAACCCATGCAGGCGACGCAAGAAAAATACCTACGCAACAAACGGGACGAAAGCAGCTGACGCAATCGACTCAACGGTCAAAACGCATGGATATTTTTGCGTTCGTTACGTGTCGTCCGTCGCGTTGGATGGACATGGCTTTAACCTACATGCTACGCAATGTTTGTGCTTTGCGTGTATTGATTTAGCGGAGCCATCTGAAGTCACTGACAACGACCAGCGCGCTACACAAACATCGATGTCAGCTGTTCAGAACACTGCTGACATTTCTGAGGATTTGGTTTCTTCTCCAGACTCAGGTTTTTCCGAAGACACTGGTTCTACCGAGGACGGATGCCATTTTGGAAGTACGAATCTATCAGAGGACCAAAGTTCTGCATTGAAATCGGTGAAAGTAGTCGACGAGAGCGCAGAGACCTCCGCAGTGACACAGACGTCAGGCGAAAAAAGCAACGACGCCGCGACGCAAAGGAAACGAAAGAAAATCAGTAAAATCCATCATTCAGTTACGAATTACTCTAACGCGTTTGTATGGCGTAGTGTGTCGCGACGAATAGCATATCATATTGATCACGTATTTTATTCATTATACACTGTGTCCATAAAAAAATAAACTCCTAGACATTGTAGGCTACAATAAAAATGTCAAATCTAAATAAATCGGTATAAAATTTCGTACGCTTGATACCCAATAAATTAATGAAGCGATCACCAAATTTCGTTGATAAACATTATTTTTCACCGGAGTTATCAATTTCTGTGTTGAATACCGATGGCAAAATAGGGCCTATCTCCGTTACCAACATGGCGTTACATAAGAACATTGGACATTTCCATAACTTTAGCAAACAACATCTGATTCCAGCAAAATTCTACATTTACAATGTATCGTTTATTGGCAATAAAAATGTTAAATTTCAGTTGACTCTGTTAAGGCAAAAAATAGTTAGCGGTTTTTTGAAGTTAACCCTAAACGTGAAATGTTTAATAATAGTATTAACAAAAATATTAACAACAGTTTGTTTAAATCTGGCAGTGTCCATGGCTTGCTGGGAAATTCTGCTATTAACTTTTCAGCTCAAATTTTTCCCCTTGTTTTGACAGTTTAATTTTAAAAGATTATCTGCAGAAAATACCATTTTGTTATTGTTTCAGTGCCCCAGTGTGACCAAACAAACTATTTTTGTTACCACCTCTACAAAACTCTTTTCACTGTCTTTCATTTGTATTACCCATTCGTTCGTTTACTTACAGAGTCGGCGGCACAGTTAAACATGAGAGCGGTGTTTCTACACGTGCTTGGTGATGCTCTCGGTTCAGTCGTCGTTATCATCAGCGCTCTTTTCATCAAATTTCTCGACGCCGACTGGAAGTACAAAATCGACCCTGTACTCAGGTAGTGCCAGTTTGTCGTTTTTCCTCATTTACGTAATGTAAATGCAGTGCACGTACTATAAGTATACAAAACAGTATTTTTATACAATGCTAACGGCAATAAAAACTGACACATCAAAAACAGCAAAAAAAAATAATGTAAAAGATGATATTGCCTGCATCACATTGACTGAATGTCAACGTCCCGCCGAGTAATATCACCTTTTTATGATTTTAGCTGTTTTCCATGTCTTAGTCTTTGAATGTTACCGTTAACAAATGGATAAACAACTGTTTTCTGTGTTTAGATTTTTGGTTACTTTTTTATACTTTCTGTTCTATAACAAGGTTTTATTATACCGGTAAATATTGTTGCTGCTTACCAATTAAACACAGTTTATTCCCCACCATACTAAGTTGCTGCATTTTTATAGCCGGTCAATTATCGCCATACGTTAAGGGCCTACCTTGTACAGTTATTGGGATATGTCACAAAGCCTCAACGTTTTGGGATCACGTGATGTCATCGGTCACATGACCATTGGACACGTCATATGCGGTTCTTTATTGGTGGTCAATAAGGACTATGCGTCTGTCTTGCACGATTATGGAGATATGGGGCCTCAAAGATATTGGAGTTACGACTCTGCTCTTTTGTGATCACATGACGTCATTAATATAAGTAATGTCTGTGGCTTGCGTTGTAGTTTGATGATGATATGCATTATCGTTTCAACGACTATACCACTGCGTAAGCACTTTAATTGTTGCTTGCTGATTCGTGCTGTTTGTATAGTCAATTAATCAATCAATTAATCAAAAAACAACTACGTAACCAAACAAAAAGCCAGCTGTCGCTAGGATAGCCGACCGTACTGGTTGTCAATGACCTTCAAGGTTATCCAAGGTCGATGATTTTCATTTCATTTGAAAGCCAATATACGACTTCGTATTAGTGATCCATAGTAATTTAGGGCCTATCTCGCATCGTTTAGCCGCAATAGCGCGTAACGGCCTTCAAGGTCATCCAAGGTCAATGATTTTCATCTAAACTGACAGGGCGTAAGTTATTGGGGATCAATACATTTGCGACGGACGGACGGACAGACAGACAGACAAACGACAACAACCATTAACAACAGCTCGACCGTTACCAAAGTACGGTCGGCTAATGATTAGTAGTTTACGGGTTTAAGGATGGTTTAAAGATAAAAACCCGAGCGAAATCTCTGAGCTTTGTTAGCCGATCGCCGCGAAATTTTGCACCGTGATCGAAAGTGTGTTCGATTTTATAATCCAGGTCCAAAAATTCCAAATTTTCTGACTGAGAGCGGCAAATTTTCAACAAAAGAGATTCTGGGTGCTCAGAGGTTTAATTTTTGCCTTTAAATTTGCCCAAATTGGCCGATTCTTGGCCGCAAACGTTGTATTTTTAAAAACCACTTTTTCCGACAGGAAGGAATTTTTAGCTGATCAAAAATTGGAGAGGCGACTGCCCGTGTCGCGACGCCAAGTGATAAACGTTAAAATGTGATATTGCAGTAAAGGAGTCAGCGCTGATTCTCATGCAGACCGTTCCAACACACATTGAAGTTGGCAAAGTGAAAAAGAAAATACTGGAAAAGGTAAACTGCTCTGCACTTTGCTTGTTTCGTATATAGGCCCTAAGCAATCAGGCCAGATAACTATGATTCGAAAGAAAACAGCAGTTGCGTTTTCACCCAGCAGTAGCAAACATGTATGAAGTTGCATTGCGCGATCAGTTTCGCGAGATAAAAGGAGTTCAACTGTGCAAGAGTTTAATTTAAAGTTAAACTTGCATAGCACTATCAAATTTCAGAAAAAAATAAAGTTTCTTGTTGTACGTTATGGACATCATCTTTTTGACATAAGCTAAAAATAAAAGATTTTTGTCTCATATTGGCCAAATTTTCTGCTAATAGTTAAGTTGTCGTACACATCGAAGTAAATTAATATTTTATCAGTATTATATTTCAGTATTTTTTTAGTTGTTTTTTTTTCTTCTTTGTGTATTTTATGCGTTGTTATCGATGTGCTCAATTAGGCTAATACACGCACTTTTGTTGCGTATAGCCTATGGGGACGCTGAAAATGCGAAAAATGAAAATACGAGACATGAAAATGCGGCACCAAAAATAAGGGGTGAAAATGGAAAAAGTGAGACATGAAAATGCAGGAAAGAAAAATGAGAGACATAAAAATGCGAGACATGAAATATACGGGAAAATGAATATGCGGGTCAGACGTATGCTAAAAGTAATGTTTACACAATGAAATTAATTAAATAAATTAACGTTCAAAAAAGCAAAAAAAAGTTATCATCAAAACTCGTCTACAGTTCTACAGTTCAGTTCAGTACAGTTCGCTAAATGTCAGTACAAAGTTAAGACGATAGTGATGTCCGCTCGATAGATTGGACATCCGCGTCCCTCGTCATGGACACGGTTAGCGCAATCTACACAGAATCATATCGACAACGACTTGACTTGAACTTCAAAGCAGCTGTACAGACCGTTAATGCTCACCTAAACCAAAATCACACTTTTCCCGAATTTTCATTTCTCGCATTTTCAGTCGCCCCTTGATCGTCTGTGGCCCACGGACGCTTTACTGTTCGCCGTGACTGTGTTAGCACACGACGTTCGTACTTGTATTGACACTGTGTAGCGTGACACTATCACAAGTGCTACTTCTACTCGAAGCCAGCACATCTAACATCTACAAGTACTACAATGGCATCCTATCTTGAGTACAGAGTGCGTTGGTATAAACAATCGTATAGAAAAAAGCCTCTCCATATCGGCAGCGGCAGTGCAAGATTGTACCAAACTTTCGCATTTTATTTAGAAGAGTATTTTACGAAACATACTCTGCAAATGTCGTTAAAACAAATACTGATTTTCAAAAAATGTTAGCACTTTTTTATATATTCGAGTTGCATTTTTTGTTACTTGTTCGTTTTGAAAAAAATACACTTTTACCTTAAATTTCTGAATCCAATTAAACATTGTAAAAAATTTGCTGAGAATGTGGTTTGAGTCGTGCTATGTAGGCCTATCTAAAAAGTAAAAGTTGGCAAAAATCTGCTACAATTTCGGATATATAGAATGTTTCCCAGGGGATTGCTTTTATTGGTACCCCTGTATATGTATCCATGCGACGCCTGTGTCAATGGTGTGGTGTTTACTGCAGTGCAACGTACGTCACGTAGGCTAAGTTATGCGCGCATTATTCGAATGCTTACGAGACGAATGATGATTTATTTGACCGACCATCTATCAAATTTACAACGTTTAGGCCCTATGCATTGTAAACGTATGCTTCGCTGGACTACACCTGCCCTCTCTAGCGGCTGATTTGTTTAGCCATTGATTTAGTCGTTCCATTTCTATACAAAAAGTTAACAATTAAACGCTGTTTATCGAAAAAAAACTAATTCGTGTCGACGTGCCGCTCTCGCAAACTTATTATTGTCTTTTTTATTCCATTTCGTTTTTTGCCGAATTTCAGTGTAATTTTTGACGGAAACTGCTTTTATTCATTCCAGAAATGTGGCGTACTTGCGTTTACAGAGATGATAGACAACTGCTACGCCACATAACATGTAGGCTAACGTATCTGTCAAGAATTGCTCAAGGTCAAGTTTATCGAGCTAAATGCGACGGTTTATTAGGTAGGCCTATATTAGTAACATGAAGACAGAGAAAAAAACTCGCGACAGAAACAATACTTTCGTTGCTACCGCGGACAGTAATGACAATGATGCGGTTTTAAGAAAGAAGCAGTGTCGTGTGGACCTTACTTTCGATCATCTGCCTGCTGATAGCCGCTACATCGTTCGTAACTGACCCCTACAGGGGAACGTAACAGAAGACTTCCGTCCCAGACACTTTGATTTTCAACCAAACAAAATGCAAGTTTTTTGACGCCATATCTAGCAAACGGGTATCTATACTAAAACGGTTGCAGTTTTCTGCCGCGTTACCTCTGCCGTTTGCAAAAAAGTTCTCCGTGTTTTTTCGTTCAGTTTGAAACAACGTCTGGTTATAGCGAGTGAATGCGGAAAGGACTCTAAAGTTTAAATAATTTTTTTACCAAATTACCAATGTAGGCCTAATGATAGGTCTAAACTTCAGCCTATCACAATCACGTAAAGTACAAGTAGGCTTAGTAATAGTTTCAGACCTGCTATCAAACTCGTATCCGCACATCGCAGCTCGCGTCATTCTTCGCAGTTACGTAGTATTGTGTGTATTGTACGACAGTACATTGCGAAAAAGGACAAAGTTTTGCGGCGTTGTGACAATTCATTGATGTTTATCCGTGTGACCTAACTTAGGCCTACATATATGGCGTTGGTCAGCCACGTCAGTGGAGATGATCGCCAGGTATGCAACGTATGATGAATGATGGCCTACAAACTTAGCCTATTGTACATTGATCACTATAGGACTATACCCTTGTCTTTTAAAGAGCATTAGCGTAGCTCCCGTTGCCTTTTGTGTGTATGATACACTTCATTGTAGGTGTCGGTTATAGTCTCGCTGCATGGCATGCGTCGTCGTTGATCTTTTGCTGGCGACATATTTGCATTCAGCCGCCTTGAAAGCAGCATACAGGGATATAAATTAGCCTACAGTGCTGTCCGGTGAATAGACGAAGCGCGGCCCATACCCAAATATAACTACACACCGCACCCCGAAAGGTGAATATATGCCTTATGCGACCGTAAACGCGCAACGTAGGTCAACCGTTGGCTCAATTCAGATCAGAAAAAACGTCGCTTTTAGAGTAAGCTTATACACAGCCTCACGGGCTTTATCTAGGCCTATGCACAGTCGGGACTTTCTATCCAAACTGCACTATGAACGTCTGAAAAAGAAACAGTGTTTGAATTGCCGGAGGGGATTAGGGGGGCTGAACCCCCAACTGTTTTCTCAACCCACTTAACACACTGTCAAATTGTGTTCTGGGGGTCAGATATATATACTTACATTGGATTTATATCACAATTTTGGTCGGGTTCTGACCGTCGAAAAGTTCAATCCCCAGCTAATTTTTCACAATTCAAACACTGAAAAGAAACCATATGCATAATACTTTGCTTTCAAAAAGAAATCGTCGACCTTTTGCGTGGTGCTCGAAATTCATTGTCAACGTGCACTTGATGCGTGATTTTCTACTTCCACTGATGTTTTATAAGTGGCTTGGTGGCTCAGCGGTTAGGGCCTGGAATACGAGACCAAAAGGACCACGGCTCAATTCTCAGCCGGTGCACTAACAAGTAACAACTCTGGGCAAGTTGTTCACACCTACCTGAATGTGTAAGTGCAAGTGTTTAGTGGTAAGTGTTAACTCTTAACTTTCAGGTTACGGTTTGATTCTCACTGCCGATCATTTGCAAGCAACCTTGAGCAAGTTGCTAACCTACTATGTGCTCAAGCCAACTCAGCTTCCTACCCTTCGTGGGACTGGAAATAAGTAGTAGTTTACGGGCTACGGGTGAAGGCCTAGTGTGGCTGATTGGAGCGGTGGTATGTTTGCTAGCTGCAAGCCGCGGGTCCAATAATTGTTTCTTTTACGTGGGCAATGGATGACCGCATAGTGCGCTGCGATATTATTGGTTCTTGCCGATTAGCTGCCACTTCCAAGATTGTCAAAGCGCTTCTGGCCACGAGTTCGTCTCATATAAGAAGCGCTATAACAAGTGGACTTCACCTTTTCCTTTTCCTCTTTTTATAGACCTAACAGCAAAAGACCGAAAATGTTTATTAAAGTCGTTAAATGCAAAAGTGTAAAAACGTTCCAGAAAAATTTTAAAAAACGTTCAAAAACGTAAAAACGTGACACAAATAAATAAAAACGTTTAAAAACGTTGATAAAAACGTTAGCCATGAATTGTTTTATTTTTTTGCCTAAAACCTAATCATTTAAGTCGAATTTAGCTAGAACCAAAGATAAAAATAATTTTATTTAATTTTTATTCAACTGTGTGGTTATAAGGTCAAGTATCACTAGATTAAGCAAGTAAATTGCCACGACTATAGCCTATTAATTTGTTTCAGTGGCGTCAAAAGTGTTTCTCGATGTTTTTTGGCAAAATTTTCACATTTTAATGACCGTTTTTTCTATAAAAATAAAAAAACTAAAATAAATATGTTAAAAACGTTAAAAAAACGTTTAAAAACATAGGCTATATAGCAAAAATAAGAAACGTAAAAAACGTTTTGTTACATCTATGAATTAATAACGTTGTTATTTAGTATAGGCCTAGAATTATGAACTATTGTGGTAGTCTATAATTTTTTATATTAATGTCGCGACCACGGGTTTTTACAGCAAGAACAAAGACAATATTCTCATCCAAGCAAACAAGAAATGCAAAGTTCAGCTTCACAGATGGTTAGTTTCACAAAGTTCGACAATCAATTTCACCATCGCGCGTCAAGCCTCGTATCAAGATGGATAGGAGGCAGACAGACAATTACTAAAGAAAAGAAGACAGACAGTCGGTCGTTCACTATCTCACTAAAGAAAGTCAGACAATCTCTATCTCTGTGAATTAGACTATTGATGTTAACGAAAGCAGAGTGTCTTATCGACGTTTTTTTATCGCACGACGTACGGACAGACGGTCACTACAGACAGACAGAATGCTCGAAACGGTCTAATGATTTAACGTTCGAAGTGGTCAAACGATCGAAACTAAAATTCGAAATTAAAACCGAAGTTATTAACAATTACCAACCGTAAGTTCCACAAAAGTTAGTTTTCTCAAAGTCACTTTTCCCTAGAAGCCAGTTTCCACACACAGTCAGTTTCCACAATGACTCGGGCCCACACATTCGCAGCTCGTCGGTGATTGGTCACCGCGGACGATGTCGCTTAGCAACCACGATTGATAACGCTGTCGCTGCAACCTTTTGCAGCGAGCGCCAAGAGATCCATTTTTAGACCGCGAAATGTGTTATTAATTAATTAATTACTAATTAATTACTAGTTAATAAAAAACTCAACAAAAATTATAACCAAATCCACATGTTGCAGAAAGACTTAGGGTTTTACTCAGGGATAAATAATTATCTATCTATATTCCCTGGTTTTACTAATCGAAAAAGAATTAGGCGATTTAACGATTAAAAAGAGAAATTAAGAAAGAAGACCATGTCGCCGTTCGCGCATGTCGAACGAATAGACGACCTATACCGTTATAACGGCAAGCGAACGCTGTATAGAAACTAGAGAAGAATGTGTTGAAAATTAGTCATTTATGACAAAAATAAAAGATAAAAATAATAAATTAATTTTAAAAAGAGAGGAAAAACCAGAGTACGAATTGGTCGTGACAGAATTCGACGATTTGAAAAACTATAGAAAAAATAAAAGAAAAAAGAAGAAGAAGACAGACTCGCAGCAACGATAGCGATTAACGTACGGGACGGGAATTTTCATTTCCGTCACATTAAAAATAAACAATTAATCGCATTATTTGACAATCGCTTTTATTAACATGCTGTCTTCTAACTCTTAGATAACGTAGGAAAATTATGCCACATTAATTTGGTCTATTATAAGCTTACTGTAGCCTAACAAATACATGTACATCACTGTAGTAAGTTAAGAAAAAGTGACCCAGCAGCGTTTCGTCGTTAATGCTCGGTAAATTTTTTACTGAATTGTCGTTAACACTGATATTCGATTTCGGTTGTCTTGAATTGCACATACTTGGAACTTAATTCAATTCAAACTTATATATATATATATACTTTCGCCGATTCAGTTCGCTGAAGTCTGAATAAGGACCAATGTTTAACTAAACTTTTGTCTAAGTAAGTCCATGTACTTGGAGTCGTAGACCATAATCTTGGACTAAATATTAGACTTTCACTATTCTATGTTCGCTGAGCGTAAACTTCGGACTTAGGCCGAATTACTTTTTCACCCTGCGAAAATAGCTCAGCAAAACCAATCCACTTTTTAAGTAAGTAAGTAAGTAAATGATTTATAAAGCGCCAAAGTCTCAGAAAGAATCAGGGCGCATAGGATGATGGACGCTAGGTGGCAGAAAAGGCTGACTGAAAGTAG
>Ga0209367_1009748_pt1 | contig 12971 bp, 4 predicted proteins | sample WorMetLIZISLAND2_FD_187412 | JGI IMG/M metagenome (GOLD analysis project Ga0209367, IMG submission 187412) | Marine gutless worms symbiont microbial communities from Max Planck institute for Marine Microbiology, Germany - Olavius geniculatus... ... | reverse complement strand
GCTTTTTTGCATACCCGGGCATTCCCCCCTATGTATGGCGCTGCCGAGTGTAAGTTGTATTTCGTGTAAGTATCAATCGCTGACATGCAGAGTGGGCCATAAAAAACCGTCCCCTACATGTCAGCGAATTATGTATTCCAAGAGAAATGTACATTTAAAGTGAATAACGCACGTTGAAATATAATCAATTTTGAGTAACACGTGCAAATTTCGTGCAAATATTTTCAATAATTTTGTAATAGGATAAAATAAATAAAAGCAACCCAACTCTACAGTAAACACAATGGGGAAACAGTGTAACGTCATTTAACGTACGAGGATAAAGCGTCGATCAAACTCGTTCGCCAACAAAAGGAATGGGGCGCTAAACGCATTTGTAAAGAGTTTCCTAACAAGAATTGGGCGGTCAGTTCTGTTAAAGATCTTCTGTTCAAAATTGACAAGACGAACTCGATTGCTCGAAAGATCGGCAGTGAACGGAAGCGGACTGTCTGAACAACACAGAATATCGAGTGTGTAGCGGAGCTGATAAGCAGCCAGGAAGGCAACCCTGGGTCCAGCAAAATTCCGAGAGATATTCAGAAGGGCACATTGAACGGCACATTGAACAGTAGGCCTAATTGTTTACTTGACTGTCTTGTTGTTGTATAAAGTTTTTGCTGTTTTACTTAGACATACGCAAGCATGTATTTCCATTTATGTTTCACCATTGTGATATAATACACTTGTGGTGCTTTGATTATATCGTATTATTTTTAATAACGTTTTGACATACTCATTAGGTTTTAATATCAATATGTGCAGAAAGAACTAGCAATTTATATGGTGTGTCATTTTGTCTATATAAACAAATGCAGTAGCATTTTAAACAGAATAAGATGAGGGATAATTTTTTATGGCCCACTCTGTATATGGTCAAATATATAGCTAATATCCAAATGTATTAATGTCTCACATATATATACAGTGATTCGGAAAGTCCAGTCCGTCCAGAACGCCGCCGACTGGCGTGCTTTGTCTTTTCGTCTTTGTCCGGCCAGGCACCTCCTTACCTGGCTGACGACATAGGCCCCTACACCTGGTCTCGGAAGATCCTCAACGTCGGCTGCGTTCGTTTATCGACAGATCGTATGCTGTTCCACGCACTTGCAATACGTTCTGCAACAGAAGCGTTGCTATCGCCGAGCCACGCGTGTGGAACAGCCTCCCAGAACACTTACGCGACGAAGACATCACATACAGAACTTTCAGGCGTGAACTGAAAAAGGCACTGGTTTTAACGTTATGACCGGGGCGCAATGTGACACTTGCATAATTGCGCTATATAAATATTCTTACTGAACTGAACTGAACTGAACTGATATTAGATATAGCTATAAATAAATATATACAGTTATCAAGTCTTATGATATATTATTTTAAATGTCACTGAAATGAGGCGATTACATTACACTTCAAATTTTTAACGTGGCTTAGGACTATTAAAAACTGCTAGGACCACAGCTAATGTTTAAGAAAAGGAATAGTTTGCAAAGTGTCACTGTCACTTTCATTCGAAGCGGACTGCGCGCGACCGCACGTAAGGTCTTTTCCACTGTCTTCTAGCCATTACGTCGTGCTGCTCAGATGGTGTGCAGTTGGCGCTGCAGAATCTGAGTACAGTGTCGTCTTGAGATGTTTTGCCGGCGGCTGGCCACGTGCATTCTGCAGCAGTGTCGTCGACGCCGCGGCCGCTTCCTACTGCAGTGACTCGATGGCGCACCACACCGACGGGTGATCATCGACCAGCACAGCGAAGCCCCTATTCCACGCCTCGTCCAGCTAAGCGACATGCACGTTCCAGGTGGACACCGGGAACAGCGGCGGCAGCGGACGCAGCGTGATGCGCGGAACAGAGGCGCCGTCGTCGTCGTCGTCAGTCGCTGCAGCAGGTCGCTAGCAGCGTCTGTAGCTTGTCGGCCTCCTCCACGTCGGTAACGCAGCCGTGCAGCACCTACATGCCGTCGACGACGTCAGACTCGAGGAGGAAGGCCACGCACGCGCTCGTCATACATAAGGGAGGGAATGTTCGGGTATGCAAAAAAGAGGGGACGTCCGAGGGGGTAGTGTCTGGGGGGAATGTCCATCTCCCCGGTCGCTTGACCTGTGGTTGATCTTCAATCTAAACTGGCCGCTGATTCTTCTTACATGAAATGAAGTAATGTATTTTTACAGAAAATATTATTTAAGACTTCTTTGAAATGTGCATGACTGTGACTGACGCATGAGCTTCAGCAGTAATGCATCGGACACTCAGTGCAAACATGCAACGTTACGTTACGTCACTGCCTATACGATATCAATTATCGCTGGCGCACTTTGGGCTGACGTCACGACCGGAAAAATATTTTCTCTGCATCGTGCGGAGAGGTAGGCAAGACCTCTCATCTTCATCCTGCCCCAGTATATCCTATCCTTACATCACCCATCTGTATATACTTTGATTATCTGCTGCAGCATAAGTCGACACTGCATTTACTTGCATTGACTGCTCTGACAATTAGGCCCAACGCATGCATTGCGCGTATAAGCGCTATACTGCAAACATGACAGATTTTGGAACAACACTTGTCAGCTATACGATTCTGAGTTTAGTTTTGCCTTTTATCTGTATATCAGTTCAACAGAATTGAGTTTGAAAAATAAGATGTGGAAATTGGTAAGCTTAAAAGCGTCTGTCCTACAAAACATATATTTTCTCTACCATTTTCAAAAGTTTTGTGAAATTTTTCCAGAACTTTGTTGACTGTAGTGATTCTGACGTCGAAAAAATTGTGATCTGCGCGAAAAACATGAATTCATGGACAGACATGCATGATGATAATTGATAACCTCTCCAACTTGGCGGAATGTTATTTGCACTATAACTGCTGTTACGCCGAGAAAGTTAAAGATCGATGGTTGCATTATAACATGATCAAAATTTTGTCAACATGCACGCCAGTGATATAGCAAGTCCAAATTGCGTTTAGACTGAATCGCGATTTAAACACTTAGATATTTGGTTTGAGTATTAACGATTTAATTCGAAAAATATGATGCGATCAAAACCCGCAATTTTGTTTGAATTTTTGCAGGCCGGAAATCGTACAATGCATGTTCTGGTATTAGGCCCTATATTTACTCACTTTTCATTGTCGGTGAAAGCATAGTGTGGCTGATTGGGGAGTTGGTATGTCTACTGACTGCACTTCGCTTAAACGCAGGCCCAGAGTGCCCAGACGGATGGAAAACGCAAAAGGAAAACTCCAGGAAATTTCGTTACATTTAGTTTTTAATTTTTTCATTGCTATCTGCATTTAGCAGTCGGTGACTGCAGCTGCAGAAACAAAACCTATTGATGTGAAAGAAGCCTGCAAATGGAGCCGAGAAAATATGTGAATTCTCGGCTGCTGTCGCCGGGTTTTTGGGCGAGTAATACATTCTGGACTTGGCCGCAGTTCATGGATGCATGGTAGCCGTTTGTCGTCGCCGTTCCAGAGCGGATCGTTAATTATCTGAAAAATTGGCGCATTTCGTCGCCGTCGTTCGCTGACACGATAGAGCTGGAAGGAAGGCGAGGGGAGTGGGAGAGGGAGGCTGGTAGAACGGTAGCTGCAGTGGTCGTGCTCGCTGCCTCCCTCCAGGCATCGGCGTAGTTCTGCTGGCGTTTACATGTCATCGGTTAACGCGGACGGCCGTGGCTGCCGGCGGGCATTAAATCTCGGTCCGAGGAACTTGGCTCGGGGCGGAGACCGAGGTGGTTGATCCGATCTCTGACCGGCCAAATGGTTCACATTAGATGGCTTGTCTGGCCGCGCGCGGCGTTTAGTGTCGATTATCGGCTGCGAGGTCGAGGCGCCGCGCCGCCGAGGCGTCGACATGTATGCGGCCGTCCCAGGCTGTAGTGGGCGCCCGCTAGCTGGCTTCGAGTACAATTCATTTCGCGGTCGTTAATCACAGGCTGGCCGGACCGCCGACACGTCGGACCGTTAGCAGGCGGCCGGGGCGGCAGTTAGCGCTGAACCGTCTCGCAAGACGACGTTCGTCCCGGGCGGCCGTGCTAAACGTTTCACCTGTATAGTGCAGCTGGGGGTCCTACCACCCACCACCACTAAGAACCCCCAGTCAGAGCGGCGGCGTATTTGCGTAACCTCAGAGCGACTGGCGCGTGCTTCTGCAAGTCTTCGCCTCTGACACTGCATCCGTGCGTCGGTCGGTCTCGACACCGTTTCCGCTGCTGCCGCTCACCGCGCCGTCATCAATCGTCCCGCCGTTGAGTGTCCGTCGGTAGACTGGAATTCTTCCTTGCTGAGCGCGACTGAGTGAGTGGCTCGCCACATCATTCGACTCAAGTCTGTTTATACCTCGTCCATCAGGCGCCACTTTAGCCATACCGTCTTTCTTCTCAGGCTGCAGTAAAGCACCGAGCAATCGGAACATTGCCACCGCTCGGCATGACTTTTTAATCGGGCCTATCTACGGAACATCCAGATAGTCGAATAGCTGTTAACTAAGTAACAATGACAACAACAAAAGTAATACGGGTAGCAATTTTATAACATGTAAAAAACAGTTATTTTTAATGAGTAAAAAAGTTCAACAGAATTAAGTGTTGCTATATTATTGTACAAAAAAAATGTAAGCAACCAGGAATTGTGAAATGAAATAACTGTTGGATACCGTAATAAATATACTGTGCACAGAAAAGACTGGTGTAGTGACAATGACAGTGCAACTGGACGTATTAGCAGAGACGTATACGTGAACTTTTAATCATCAGTGTGTGATTTAGCCAAAACAAATCAAATCAAGTTTATTGCAAAAGTCGTATGTGCTGGATTGAAGCTGTTACTTACAGTAAGTAGTTTAGTAGACTTGCTAGGGTAAGCCTATTCTTCGAGCATCTATGGAAAGTAAAGCTCTGTCAGTGTATGGTCTATATGTTGGTATTTGATGTGCGTGGCTACAGGGTAATTCTTCTTCATCAGCAGAGGCTGTGTGTGTTTGTGCGTGGTAGGTGTCGTTCAGTCGACAGGGTGCGACGGTCAGTCGGTGCAGGTGTTTCGTCATGCAGCAGGTAAGCAATGCGAATCGTCTTCGTTGTCCCAGTCTCAGCAGCAGTGCGCGGTGTCTCACGGTGGGCAGTGCGCTGGTGCTGCAGTGGCCCGGGTCTACCCTGCACGTCTCACAGCGGCGCCCGCCGGCAGCTCCACGTGTCCGCCGCTGCAGTACCGCGCCGGCACCTCCGTCAACAGTGTTCTTAGCGCCTTCAGATCATCTTCAACTGCCGCCACCGCCGCCGCTAACCCTACCGTCACCGAGTCAGCTCCAGCTCCGGCAGCCTTCTACTTCCAGGATGGAACTGCCGGATATCGCACGACGCCCGCCATGACCCCCGGCTACTACGAAAAATGTGCCATTTGAACGGCGACGACGCGAGCAGACTGTATCTAAATTAAGTGAGATTTTGTGCAGTGTAAATATTATGCATGTACCGTAAAACTTTTATCATACAAGCCCCCGGTTTCTGTCATAGAACAACCGGCTTGTAATATAGGATCCGGCGGCTTCTATTCGAGACCTGGATTGTATTTATACCGATGAGTTTCCTTTCATTTACACGCGAGAGCTAGCTAGCATAGCTATAGCGCCTATATTAGCTATGGTAATTCTGTCTGTCTGTCTTGGTGTCTGTCACGTTTTGGTACCATAACAAGCACTGGCGACGAGCTTCTTAAAATTGCCAACATCGATGACCTTGAATGACCTTGAACCAATAAAATAGGGGGTTTTAGTGATTTTTTACGATTTTAGGCTGCGACTCGCATTTCAAAAGTGAATTGTACCGAAATGGCTGAAGATAGTCCAAGACAACCTGCGATGAAATTTTCAGCATTGAATGTAGATTTTAGCAATTTAAGTCCGGACTTTCTATGTTCAAGGAAGCCTGTGCACGCGAGTGTCAAAGAAGGGTACCCCTCTACAAAGTGGTTATCTGCTGTTGGCTTGTCTAGCGTGCTCCCTCCCCAGAAAATTTTTGAAACATTTATGCAAAAATAATGCATTTTCGTGCAAAATTTTCTTATGTTTTAAGATGCATTAAGTCAATAGGGGACGGCCGCCCCCACCATCCCCTTGGATCCGCCACTGGTTGCAGATGCAGACATGCTGCTTATAACAAGCACTGGCGACGAGCTTTTAGAATTGTCAACATTGATGACCTTGATTGACCTTGAATTCTAAAAATAGGGGTTTTAGTGATTTTGTGGATTTTTGACTATACTTTAAAGTATAGTTAATTGCGACGAAATGGGTGAAAATAGACCAAGATTACCTGCGAACAGGAACTGCTATAGGTTCTCGCGCGTCTCATGAGCATTAGCTCAGATTTCTTTGTTTTTTCTTGCTATTTGCTGTATGCGTTTGTCATGCGGAAATAAAAGATACTTACTTATTATAAGTTTTACGGTCTTTAGTCGTGTCGAACCAAATTTAGTAGAGAGGCGCCTAAGGACTATCTATTCTGATCAACCTGCGCCTTTGATGGTATTTGTTGATCAATGCATGCAGTGAATCTCCTATAGCCTATCACTTATGATCAGTGCATTTAGTTGCATTGGCTGAGTTTCGCGTGTGCAGTTTTTACGGTTGGATCGACATCACACTTTCGTGTAATATTTCGTGTTCGTGTAATGAAAATTGTGAGAACTGCAACATTTGCTTCTGAAATCAGCAACTGCATAATTTTGCAATAAGGTCAAAAGTGTACTGTGTGTAAACTTTTAGGCGTTCAGATAACAGGATGTGCGCTGCTGCGTGGTGCCATATGACTATAGCCTAATGTATACGTCATTTATTTCAAAAATCTTTTGAAAATACGTTGATATTTTGTTAAGATACGATTAAAATCGCTGACAATGAGAATCCAACTGAAAAACCGCACAGAGCATGTTCGAGCTCTCACAGTCACGATCATTAATAATTTTAAGTATTCGTCTGCAAAGTACTAAAGGTACTCGCGTACAGAATAGACAGCCTATGCACACGCATGCAATAATTATTGATCTCTCTGTGCATTACCATTCAGCGTACAAGACCGGACTTAGTTACAGCAATACTGTTGATTAATTGAATCTTGTTACACCATGTGCCTTAAAACAGTGGTTTCGTTTGTGTCGGCCTCGTTTCAAATGATGCATCGTGCCTATTTCTAATAAATTAATTAGGAATTTAGGTTATCGTCGCTGTTGCGGTAACATGTATTGTTTCAGACGGTGCCTTAACGTCAGAATGGTGTACATGTGTATTATGGCTTATTATGTGCTTTATATGCGATTTCGCCTAGTAAATATGATTCAATTGTTACGCATAATTGATGTGGTGTTTTATTGAAGTCTTGAGGCTCAAGCTGTAACGTCGCACTGCAGTACGATCGAATAAAACTGAAAAAGTATCATGATCGAAGTTTGAAACCGGTCAGTAATCGGTGAATTAGCATTCTATTAGGCCTACCGGTCAAATTTCATTATAAGTTTCATTTAACTTTAAGCACTGATAACTAACTGCAACAATATGCCAATCTGACTCATGTTAGCTGTACCTGTGTTGTTTGCAGTCTCTGTAACAGCTGTAATTTTAATGCAGGATTGAGTGAGAACTGAGAATATGATGCCAGCGCCTTCAGCTGACTAATTTATGACAGCGAATAAAACCGAAACTGTATATAGGTCCAGTTTTATGCAAGTACTGACAGTGCGGGTAAGTTAAGATGGCTGGCGTTGAGTTGGACATCGCATCAGTGGAACAGTGCACTGCATAGCCTATCTCGTCAGCAGGTCATTCATTCATCTGACAGCGGCGCGGGCTGGCTCTAAACGATGCAACGATCCGTCCAGCCTCAGCATCAGTCGACTTGATCCGACGCCGCTGACAACGCCGGTGTCACATTAAAATGTCCCCCATAAAAATCCGCCCAGGGAAAGATAATCACGGAACTGATATGTTTCTCCCTTATTAAAATATCGCCGGCCCCATAAAAAGTCTATCCCAATTATAGGATTGCCTCTCCCCAGAACAGTTTCCCCGGCCAACAATTTACCGGTAAAAATCTGCCCCGCCCGGGCGAATTTTTAACGGCAAATTGTCGGCCGGAGAATACTTTTCTGAGGGGCGATCCTATAATGGGGCACCCGCACAAATGCAGCATCTCTCGCTGAGAAGCGATAAACCGACCCATCGATGCATCTGCTTCTGCTAATCGCCAGCATCATCAGCACCTACCTACCTAGGCGTACAACGACCGTGCTCGCCCGCCAGGCACGACCCACCTGTTGAAATCATCTCTATGCAACGCCCGCTCTGGCTTTCATCACTCACCTATCCGGCATCCAACCAACGTCGCAATGTTCTTTCCTCGTTTCGTTTCTTGTGGGTCGATCAAATGCACGAAAAATAAGAGCTTGAGCAGCATATCGCACCAGAGGTTTTTTTAACCCTTGGCGAAATTACATATCGACATGTTCTAAAGATATCACGTTATGTTCAGTGATAACGGCATGCACTGTACTGTGTATACGATACTGACTGGTTGCCCAGCAGCCAAGTGTACTGAAAAAAAACTTTAAAAAATAAAAATGAAAAAAAAAACGGTGATTAGTTTTTTTTTATTTTGTATTTACCATTTAATTGAGCATCATTTAATAACGTTATTAAACAGTTGGCATGCCAGGCTATTCAACTCGATACGTACAACTATTCTACTTCTACCTGGCTAATAAAACTGATAAAATACAACCTGCTGCGTATTAAAATCTTTAAATAAAAATTTTTCACCCGGATCGTAATCAAGTCAAGATTGCTACCAAAATATAATAGTCATTTTGGTCAACATTTTATCAAAATCAAATCGTCAGTGTAATATTGACGACCGACCGACCAGTCTTCGTGATAAAGCTTTCTTGGAAGAACTTCAAATGGCCATATCTCAGCAACGAATCATCCGATCCACTTCCAGTTTGATTCTAGGGTAGGGTAATCGGGGTCAGCCAATTTAGCAGTGCCATTTATATTTACGCTCAACTGACCCTCGTTGTTTTGGGACAAAATGGGCTATAACTCGGCTTCTGTAAGAGATATTTGCGAGATCTTTGCGTTTTAGGGGGTGTGTGTTTCGAGGTTGGGCCATCGAATGCTGCCAATCACATTTTACCATGAGACCAAATGAGTTATAGTTCATCTTGCATAAGATATATGTACCGGATCTTTAATTGTATATTTGTAGCAGTAGTAGTAGCAGTAATAGGGTTTGCGGTATTGGCATTTAATGTGCGCGGAGTATATACATTAGATTGGTTACAATCTAAAGTATTTCTTGTGTAATTTTGTAATTGACCCATGTCGACCAAACCATCCGGGCCAACTCAGCCTGGCTATCCCTTCGTGAGTGGCGACGGTCACAGCCATCGCTGTAGGCAAGAACCGACGAATTCTGCGTAACAATAAGCCCTGTATGTACCAGGACTGGGTGTCGGGAATTTGCCCGTACATAAACTTTGACCCGCAAACGCAAAGCGGATATTTTCTCGCCGCAAGGGGGGACATTTCCCCGCCGGTTGTCGACTTTGAGTTTGAAGTCCGCACACGGTTTTGCTGCTCTTAGAATTTGTCTCAGCGCCGTCAACGGCAGTAGCACAAGCGCACAACTATACTGCGTCACGCAAACATTCAAAATAATTTCATGACATTTTTAGTGATTTAATGACAATATAATAAATTACTTTTTAAAAGTTGTACATTTAGTGATTTTTTGCGTATTTCAGATAAACTATTACGGTCTTTTATCGCGTCAGACATACGGTAGCAAGTTGAGCATTATATATAGGCCTCTAAATACAAAACGCGTTTGTGTTAGATTAGCTTCCAAGCAACAGACCTATTTATGTCTGTGAAGTCTTTCTTCTTTTTTTCTACGATTCTTCTGTTTCGTACGCGATTCACATCCGCACGCAAATAGATCTCAGCACGCAGCCAAGCACAGAGGCGACAAAGTCTGGATTGAGCTTCAATGACTGGTGATTGGTCGGTGCGAAGGATCGACGTCGATGAGAGAAACCTCACAGACACAATTGGCACGTTGACTGCTAGTCAGCCTGCCAGTCAGTTGGTCAGGTCGCATTTGTTTAGATTTTATTTCCCACCATTCGACATTGAGCAAATCTCTCTCGATCACGACTCATGACCAACTGACCGACGACCATTCTGCGCACTGCACTGTAAGTATGGCTGCAAGACCGGAAATGCCGCTCGGCTCCGCGGTCTCGCAGAGCCTACTGCAGTCTATGTGTCACCTTCTTCTTGGACAGTCATCTGTTACTCTACGCGTCATAAATCTGATAAACCAAGTTCATTGTAAATGCGAAAACAATAACTAGTGATTATAGTACGACGTACAGGCTTTAACGGTACAGGAGACAAAATACAAAGGTCAAACGTTACAGTGCAACCAAAAACTATTACTTTAAAAGTGTTCTAATGACAATAACTGATTAAAATCATACACAATGTATTATTATGTTATTATTCTTGTTTATTATGATTCTTTAATAATGGAATTTAAAACTAGATGTTATGTGGCATTTTTAAATGTTGTCGTCTGCTATTGTGCACTGTTTACATTATTATTTGCTGTGCAATTTGTGCTATATATTAGTATGTCGTGTTTTCTGTGTGGTTTATCATGATTAATAAATAAACCTATGATGGCTATACATAACTATTTGCAGACTTCTGTGGTTGTACGAACTTTTTCTAAAATATTTTGCTGTTCATTCTCACGCACAAAAACGTACGATTTACACTATATTTACTCTATATTTCGTCGACAGTTAAAATTGTCCAGTGCAGGGATATTGTGTCTTATTGCCGACTGTCGAGTCGTGGGTGTCCGACCACCCATGCAGAGAAAAGCTACCCGCTCGTGGCCATTGACAGCACCAACATGTCTACGTCGCCGCGTGGGTTGTGGCCGTGCCACCCAGACCGAAGGAACGTGTTTAATTTCAGTAAACGGTTGCAAATTTCCTGCAGAGCAGCAAGGCGCCAGCGTTAGATATATCTGGTTAGTTTCGATGCACACACAGAAACGAAGCGCGTCGATCTCTGGCAAACAGTCTTTCTCGCAACCTCTCTCTTTCCGTGGGATCTTACAGGCACCAGGCAGATCGTCCAGCGGCTTGGCTTGACTGGAATTGGTGCTTCAACTTTCACTTATTTTAAGAATCGATTAATCAATAAGTAAAACTTGCTATTGACGCCATTCGATCTTACGCCTAGCCTTTCCTTAATCGTGCTTAACTGTAAAACTCACTGATTGTTCCTCAGCGGTGTGGTATTTTGTTTTGTTATTGCTATACGTTTGACGATGTTTGTATTGGTTCGTCTTTCATTACTCGGTCGCTATTGTAGCCTACATGTTTCAGCGATGTGTGCACGAAATATGTTATGAACTCACGCAGGCTTTAGGCCTATATGATGGCAACCTTATAATTTGATTAATCGTTTAATTATTATAACAATCAATTAAATGATCGATTGATCGTTGCAGCTCTAGCTGAAATAGGCCTACCTCCTCACCCGACAAGTGACTACTGTCAGCCGATGTTCACCAGAACTCAGTCACTGCAATCAGCAATCGCCGGCTGCCCACCGGATTCATTTTCCAGCAGAACGGCACGCCAGCACACACAACACGCATCGCACAGAACTGGCTGTGGGCCAACTGTCCAGATTTCATCACAAAAACCAATGGCCACAAAATTCGCCGAATACAAACCCAGTGGACTATCACGTGTGATGTGCAATGTTGGAGGCTTATACCGCAAGCTTAAAACAAAGCCGAAAACAATCGCTGAACTCAAGGAATCGCTTCAGGTTATCTGGGGCAACCTATCACAATGACCGTTCGACAAGACGGTGAAAGACTTCTCAAATTAAGCGACTGAAGGCTTGTATTGGAGCTTGGAGCTGTCGGTGGACACTTCGAACATTCACAGTGACAATGGAAATCTGGCATTTGATCATTAGTTATCCGTGTTTTTTACTTGTTTCAGCGATGTTACTGAACTGGTGTTGTAGCTTGAACATTTCTTAACGCTGAAAAATCGGTAAGCGGTCATGTTAAAAAGTCTATAACTTCGTCATTTTTCAATGGAATCAAATTTTATTTGGCACTTAGCCGTAGAACAAGTCCAGAAATAAATCTGTAAAATTTCAGAATCATACGCTAAACGGTTGCTGAGAAAACAGCGAAAAACTTTAGAAGGCTACTTTTTTGCCGCACCCTGTATAACTCGTGCGGTTTCTGAGATACAACGACTTATTGGTTGAATATAGGCCCTTCACCAATTTTCCCCCATTTTTTAATTTTTGAAAAAGCTTTACGGATCCTGAAACTAGAGTTCTTCACAGAGTATATCAGTGACTGACGATTTTCTGATATTAGCTTGCGTTTTTTGACACAGTACAGCAGTGCGACATCCACACAGACATCTGCATAGCAAACTATTGATAATAACGCGAATTTAACTATTTTAGATTAGGAGAAGCTTTGTACGTGGTAACTAGTCATTTGTGTGAAAAAATGCTATCAGTTCGCAAGCCCCAATAGCGGGGCCCATGTCATGGCACAATTAGCATTATGGTTAATCCGCCCCTGGCAACGTGTAATCCAAAAACACGCAACGGTCCATGAATCAAGAGATGATGGCTCGAAATTGTCGCGCTATCGCTGAATGTACAATGTACGGTCATATACAGGGTGCGGCAGAAAAAAGTGGACCCCTAAATTTTTTCGCCGTTTTCTCAGCAACCGTTTGGGATTTTAATACGAAATTTTACAGCTTTATTTACTGAAACCTTCTACATCTAACAGTTAAATAAAATGTGATTCTGTT
>Ga0209367_1009747_pt1 | contig 12973 bp, 11 predicted proteins | sample WorMetLIZISLAND2_FD_187412 | JGI IMG/M metagenome (GOLD analysis project Ga0209367, IMG submission 187412) | Marine gutless worms symbiont microbial communities from Max Planck institute for Marine Microbiology, Germany - Olavius geniculatus... ... | reverse complement strand
GGGGGGGGGGGAATTCAGGGAGGTGAAATTTCCCCAGCAGCAAAGTCACGTGGCCCAAACTCAAATGCATTTGCATACGCAGAACACGCATTGCTGACTTACGGTAGGTCAACATGACCGCCTATAACGTTTTTGTTTGTGGATTGAAGTTCACAAATTTTTTTGGTTCAAAGCTGGAGACATCGTTCTTGTTAACGCTGTTTACATCTTGTCGATAACTTCATCCATTCCAGAGATATTTGCGCTTAAAGTTGAAAGTTGTCCTAAATCGTGCCAAATTTTGGACGTTTCTTGCCCTCCAAATTTTAAGGGAGCAGTGCCCCCAAACCTTATACCCAATTTATCATGCCTCAATAGCGGCACGTCAGATGCCAAAGTTTTGTTGGACTATTCCCTCTACTACCAAGATTATAAACACTCATTCAGAATTTTAAGCTAATTTTGAACCCCCTTTGAAAAAAAATGTAAGGGGAACTGCATCCTCGGTGGAAAGTGTGCTAGCAAGACTTGGTCATTCTCTAGCGCATGTAAAAATTTGGGGATGCAGCATTTCTTAGGGGCCAAAATATGGTCTTCCGAAAAGTTGATTTGAGTGGGTATGATTCCACATCGAGATCTTCACAATTAGTGGACTTTCATCGCCGAACACAGGAGGAATTCCAGTAGATCAAGTACTTGACTGATTTTGAATATCTTCATTCGTTCTGGAGATATTCGCCGTCGAAAAGTTTGAAGTTGACCGAAATCAGTCTAAATTTTGCATGTTTTCAGCCCCTAAAATTTTTTTGGGGAGCCCCCCCCAAAAAAATTTGGGCCAAGATAACAAACTAAACAAACATCCAAGCATCGTGCAAAATTTTGCTTCGATCGGCCAATGGAGCTCAAACACAAACGATGTAGTCAAAGCTCACAAAGTGCAGACTCTTAAACTAACACCATGCAAGCAAATACTTGCAAAATAAATATTGTGCAAAATATAATTAGATTACAAACGTTGATCCTCAGTCATTTTGGCCTGTTAAGAAGTTCAAAATTTTAGCAGATTAAACAAGAAATTTGAGCTAATGCTCACGAGATGCGCAAAAGCCTACAGCAGTTCCTGTTCGCAAACTGTCAGTCTATCTGCAGCCATTTCATCGCAGTTCATTCTTGCAGTGTGTGCTGCAGCCAAAAATCGCAAAAATCAATAAAAACTCCTTCTTTCGAAAGTACAGGGTCTTTCAAAGTCATCGATGTTGATACGACTGAAAAGCTCGTCACTAGTGCTTGTTGTGATAGGTAGCATGCCCATGCCTATCTGCAACTGTTTTCATGAAAGACTGGCCAACAATGGTAATAATAATGACTTTTACGGGGGTACCGCTGTTTGATGCCCTCGTGCGCACTGCGCAGGTTTCCTTGAACCTAAACACATGGACCGCTGAAATCTATGTTTAATGCTGAAATTTTCATATGCAGCTTTCCTATCTCAATCTCAATTGGTTTTGGCACAATTTGCTCTTGAAATGCGTCTCACAGCCCGAAATCGTCCAAAAAATCCATAACAAACCCTATTTTAGCATTCACAGACATCCAAGGTCATTGAATTTGATGGCACTCAAGAGCCAATGTATGATCGTCTTCCTATTAGTAATTAATAGTAACCTAAGCCCTATCTCACATGTACCATTATTGAGATATAGCGACTTATTGGCTAAAAATCGCAAACTTTTCCCACCCCCTCTCATTTAGCGCCCTCGTTTGGGCGAATTTTGGAAAAGCTTTACGGTTCCTGAAACTAGAGTCTTCCAGGCAGCAGATGGTGAAGATTTGGTGATCCTAGCTTGCACCGCTTTTGACTGATCCACCCGTGTGACAGATGGACAGACAGACGAACAGACAGACAGACAGAGAGACAGACAGAATTGCGATGGCTAAGGTGCACAAAAAGCAGTAGCTGCTTTAGCACTTAAAACATTTTTAATCAATTAATTTTTTTAACAAAAATCCTATAAAAATGGATACATATGCACAGTATAAGACAATGTAACAGAAATAGTATGGCTCTAACGAGAATTAACAACGAAAAATATACCTTCATTGATGAGATTGAAGCATGAAAGTTCGGCTCCGGAAGATCGCCCATAAAGCGCAGAATAGTTATCCATACCGCCAGAGCAGCCTAGTTCCAACAAATTATTTGCTTATTTTTTATTTATTAAGTCATTTATGCATTTATTTATGAGGAGCGTTCAATAAACTCCAAAACTACATCCTCAGTGCCTCTAAAGTCAATCAACATACTGGTGCTATACAAATTCGTTTATTATTATTACCTCCACCAAGGAGGTAATGTTTTTGCCGGTTTTTGTTCATCAGTCGTCATTCCAGTCACCCTCTCGACTACAATTTCATCAGTTTAATGATGCATTAATTAATGTGTTAAGTAATTAAAAATTAACTAAAACATTGATTAATTAATTAATTAATTAATTAAAAAATTAACGCATGTGTTAATGCCGTTAAAAATTACCGCCTTAACAGCACTAGTTTTTATGTACATTACGTAACAGCTAGTCTGTATACCAGTTGGTCTCCCTCGTTTTTGAGTGGCAGCAGTGGTTGTTTGAGCACTCGGCGGATGTAGGTCGGAGTCACGTTGCCCTGGAAGTGCGTCGCTGCAAACTTGGTGAACTTGTAATCTCCGATCTCCAGACTTTCCTCTTCGTCTTCATCAGGAAGAGGCAGATGGAGGTCACCTGCCATGCTGACTGTGTCATGCTGAGCGCGGCGAGCTTCCAGATCCTGGAATGACACAGATAGAGGACGACTCAGCCTTCTACCCTCTGTGGGATGGTAAAATGAGCAGTAACTCATTTATATGGGTTACGGAAGGTGGGGACCTTGGTACAGCTGACTGGGGTTGCCTAGCCGGCCGCTGCGCCAGCCTGTGTCTGCAGGCTGCACGCGGTGGCCGTGCGGCAGGCGGCTCTGGTTAGTGACGAAAGCGCATTAAGAGGCGTGTTCGCGACGACGCGCTATACAAATTGACGACCTTTACCTTTACATTTAGAGAGACACAGAGACAGACAGACAGACAGATGGACGGACAGAGAGAAAACGAGAGACAAATGAATCGATGAATCTTCCTGCAACGTGCATGCTATAAACAGATGCACAACACGTTTCAACCGTTATGACTGACTGCATCGAAATTGGTGGCAGCTACGACATTGCAGAAACATGGTGAAAGACAAAAAGACCACCCAGTGCAGACTCAGTGATTACTGTGTGCCACCAAGACTACTATGACTATGACTATAGGGGCAGTTCGATAATCTGAAGGTTCCATAGTCTGAAAGCTGTAAAAGTTCCTTCCCATGCACTTCTACAGAAGTTGACTCAATCTCCACATTTCCTCTAAACTAGGAGTAGGGTTAGGGTTAGATGTATGCTGCAGCATACATCTTCGAACTATCGCACCTTCGCATTATAGACAGACAACCACGACTATGACTATGACTAGGACTTTTGCTGGTACTGTTACATCTACTACTATTACTTACTTGGAATGCATAGAATCTTGGATCATGCAGAGGCAACTTCGTTGGCTCGGACATCAGGATGCCATCATATCGCCTCCCCCGTCGTCTCCTCTACGGCGCATTGCAGCAGGGTCAGAGGTCTGCCGGAGGTCAGAAAAAGCGCTTCTCTATCCACATTAAAAACACACTTAAGAAGTGCGGCATACCACCCGAGCAACTAGAAGTCCTTGCCTCTGACCGCGATACCTGGCGTACCACGTGCAATCAGGGTTTGACTATCTTTCGCTCCAATTATGCTGCTGATGCTGAAAGCAGACGTGCTCGTAGACACGCAGCGTCTACTTCTTCTTCCGGTGCCATTTGTCACGTCTGTGGCAGAGTCACTTCGGGCTTCGTAGCCACCTCCGAAGCCACACCCGACTGATCTCTGGCACAGCGTCATCGGGACTACTCCAAGAAGCAAAAAAGCAAGCAAGCACTACTACTACTGTTGCTGCCGCTACTAGCCCAATCACTATTACTACAAGTACCTTGAAGGCACTGGGTGCCAGTGCAGTCTCAGTGGTGGCGGTCGTGTGGGAGTCGATAAACCCGAACATTTCATCCACCATCTCCGAGTCGTTGACTGGAACGCGTCGTCTCTGTTCTGCCGTCTCGATCCGCCGAACTTTACTCCGAGTCTCTGCATGTCGCTGCTCGTCGTCTGCTTTCAGTTCTTCTTCTAGCAGAGCCAGACGTTCCTACAATTGTTGCAATTAAATCAGTAATATGTCTGAAATTAATTAGTAATTTCCCACTTTGTAGCACTATATGTAGCAATATTAATATTAATATAAACCCTAGGTTTCAAGGGAGGAAACCAGCCAACGAAAAAACTGGGCTTAGAACACCTTCAAGCCTGGGTCTTGAGGTTGTGTTCAAGCATAGGGAAGCCAACCCCGGGTATAAATTTCATCCCCGGGGAAACGGGGACGAAAAATGTTCATCCCCGGGGCCCCGGGGATCCCCGGGGACGAACTGTATGCTAATGTGCTTCGCCTGTCGTGTAGGCTAATCAGTTCTATAGGACAGGCGGCTGGCCTGCAGAACTGATTAGCCTACATGGAAGGCTAGAAATCTATTTTTTTAAAAGTCCTGTCTGCCAAGTTTCCAAAACTGCAAATGTTTAAGCAACTCTGAGCTCAGTGTCACTGATGAAAAATAGTCTGTACCGTAAGCCTAAGTTAGCAGTTATTCTCTTCGGCTGCTCGCCATGAAGCACTAGCCTAAAAGTCTGTATATGAGGCTGGTTTCCAGTGTCCTGACAATGACAGTGTTTCAGTTACCCTTTCACTTAAAAATATTGGTTTTTATGTTTCCACTTTTCACATAACACAAACACACAGACATGTGGCATATTCAAGGATTAGAATGTTGACAGGCCTATTATTAGTATATATTATATAAGCTTGATCCAATATAGTGTAATTGTAATTGTCTTTATTCAACAGTCAATATCAATAATAGGCTTACAGTTAGGCCTATTTGAATACAGGTTCGCACTCAGCAGAAACATCAAGCCCTGCTGCAGCTGCTAGAGTGACTGCAGTGCAGTCCACGTTTCAGCTGTATCACAGTGGCTCTGCTTAGTGCTCACAATGGAGGCAGCACGGCTGGCTGCTAGGCAGAAAGATAGTGCCGGGGTGACCGGGGATCTGCTATCCATCCCCGGGGTAAAAATCCGGGGACAGCCTGTCCGGGGCCCCAGGGCCCCGGGGATTGGGGCCCCGGGGTTGGCTTCCCTATTCAAGCACCACCAAGGACACTAAATCATGCCATTTCAAGGCAAAAAAATCAAATATGACAAAAAGGAACACCTTAAAATTATGGCTAGCTGGCTAGCTGCCAAATAAACTTAGTATCCAGCCACCGGAACCTATTAGCTGTTGCTATGGAGTCCAGTTTCTCTTTCTCTGGAGTATTACCACACAGATGCCTAAATTGTTCTGTGGGTGCCACAGAAAACAACTCAGCTGGTATTCTGTTCTTAACATTTCCCAACAAAAACATACTAAGTGCCGATTAAACGGTGATTCTTTGGAGCACAATTTCAGGGTCCATTGTTTAAACAGTACTATTTTAAACTAGATAGCAGTTGTAGCCCGCAGGTACCTCCGCCAAAGCAATGCTATTCGTCAGGTGGCGTCACCATCTTCGGTTTTGCAGCGGTTCCGCTTATGCCCTCTTTAACGCAATGGTAACGAAAATTTCAAAGTGATCCAGAATCCAGGATTCCTGCCGGATCACCCCAAAAATTTAATCACTTGTAGCTTATGCCATGCTCGACATACCCTCAAAATTTCAGAAAGATTCGTCCACAACTTTTTGAGTTATCTTGTACACACACACACGCACAGACAAACAAAAACCGGCAAAAACATAACCTCCTTATACATATAAAGCACAAAAACCTTGTGTAGTTTTTCTGCCTGTTCTTTAGCTCTCTTTGCATTCATCTGCTTCCTCAGTGACTCCTCGTCCATCAGTCTCTGCTGCTCTGCCTTCTGACGCTTGGTGTACTGCCCACGAATAATCAAACAATAAATCAGTCAATTCAATTATCAATGCAATGGATTGATCCATCCATTGATCGATCGATTCGACTGACTGAATCGACTGATGATCAATGAATTGAAAGTCAATTCAATCAATTGATTGACCGCTGGATCAACTGATCAACTGTCTACGAAATACTTTGATACGTTACGCCATTATGACCAGTACAAATTCTCCATTAGTAAGACGTTCATTTCTCAGCAATAACATGTTGGACAGACACAGACTGACAGAGAGAGAAAGAGAGATAGACAAACAGATGGATAAACTGAGAGACAGATGGACAAACTACTTTCAAATCAAATCAAATCATTTATTTAGTCAAGCAAATACAAAGGCATTGACAAAATGAATAGTGAAAGAGCTTGAACAAGAGCACAAAGGGCTACAAGAGCCTCTGACATGAACCCCCCCTTCATTCGTGGTTATTGTTTCTTGGTAACAAAACGTTATAGACATAATGACCGGCATAACGATCAACAGAAAAAGACGGGGAGACAGAAAGCTCTTCAGGGAGATGGACAGACAGACAGACAGACGGCCAGACAGTGAGACAACCTCAAGCTTCATTCGTCGATACTGTTTCTCGGCAATAACGCGTCGAACTGCAGCTTGCAGCGTGATTACACGCTGCAGTCGGTGCTGGTAGCTCTGATACTGCAGGAATGCGCGACAATGTCTCTAGAGACACACACAGACGCATATACGGACAGACACAGGGGCGGACACACAAACAGAAAAACACACTGACACTCAGACAGACAGACAGACGACAGATGGACGACAGAAGTACACACAGATGGATAAGCAAACATAAAGACAGAGACAGACAAATGCAGAGATAAATAGACAAGCACACAAACACCAGGGATGGTAATGAGACCAAAATATGAGGAGAACGAGAACAATTAAATGAAGACGAGAACGAGACCGAAAATGAATTTTAAGAACAAGAACGACACCAACAACCACGAAAACGAGAACAAGAACAGTAAAAAATAAAATTCAACATATAATATTTGACACAGCTGTCGGCATAAACTGATTTTATGAACCAGCGTCATTATCAATTGATGTGACATGAATCACTACACTTCTGACATGGACATGGCTCGAGTCAATCCATTGGCTGGGTTGGGTTGGATTGGGTTCAATGTTATCATTTTATTTTATCACGAGTTCGCAAAAATCACACACAGAAATGGGCGATCACATTCTATCAGCAAAGAATGGTTCATAGTAACAACAGATAGCATCGAACAGATATAGACTATATATAGACCCACAGTCAGGTTGATTGTCATTAGAACGGACAAGCTACAAAGGTTGTAAACGTGACTGCGGCAAAAACACGAACTGTCATAAAACAGCATGTCATCTGCGCAATAACCTACTCTATTGCGTAGTCTTTGACCCGCATGCACAGCAAGTCCAGACAATAGGCCTGTGACGCAGCCAGTAGTCTGCACTTGTGGCACCAAGAGCAGCTTCTGTATTTACGACTCAGTGAGTTTTATTGTAGGTCTAACAGCCACAATTTAGTCGTTGTTCTTGTTGAAGGGCACTAGAACAAATGTTCGACGGAGTGTGGTGCCATTCCACAGTCCGGGCAAACATCTGTCAAGCCTGCAGTGATGCGGGCCTTGTAAGAGTTGAGGAGCCGGCAGTGACCCGAACGTAACTGAGCAAGAGTGAGTAAGTAAGTAAGTAAATGATTTATAAAGTGCCAAAGTCTCAGAAAGAATCAGGGTGCAGAGGATGATGGACGCTAGGTGGCAGAAAAGGCTGACTGAAAGTAGTGGGTCTTTAAGTGACATCTGAATGTAACCAAGGTTTGACATTGATGAATTTGAGTAGTTAAGGACTTCCAAATTCTCGGAGCAGAGACACGAAAGGAATGGGAACCAAAGGATAAATTATGCCGTGGAATTGCAAGTAACTGACTGTTAGAAGAGCGCGTGGACACTGAGGATTTATGATATTGCAGAAGATCAGTAAGGTAAGGTGGATGGCCAGTGTGCAGTGCCTTATAAGTTGAGGTGGCGAGTTTAAATCTTATTCGCCATTTAATAGTAGTGCGGACGGATCTAGAAAGGTAGCATTCGAATGATGATAATTCAGGCAAAGTAGTTCACTATCACACAATCACTCTTAGCCTTTCATTGCTAAGTATTTAGCTCACAACTAGCGCTGTCGCAGTAGAAGAATTTCTATGCACATTGTAGAATTTCGTGGCCACGAGACCAAAATGCATGAGAACGAGAACAATTCTGATAAGAACAAAAATGAGAATGAGAACAACAACGACGAGGCCAAAAACCAGACACACACAGTCCGTGCTGGTAACTCTGCAGGTTTAGTAGCCTTACCTTACCTTACCTTACCTCCGGGGTGGACAGGCTCTTACACCTGCCCAGCGCTGAGGCTGTATCAGCTTGGCCCAATGCGCATCCCCGAATGTAACTAGAAGGTTACAGGTAGCGGCTATAAAGCCGTAGACGGCTGTGAAGCCGTAAACAGACGGCTGTAAAGCTGTAAGTAGACGGCCATAAAGCCGTAGTCGGCTGTGAAGCCGAAACCAGCACAAGAGCACTGGTATCGTGTAGCAATCTGCCTACACGAATTTGGTCAGCGCTCAGTTGCTCCTCGCCTCCAGATTTTAGAAATCTTTCGGGTCATCAGTGCTAAGCCCCACCACCACGGCAAGGTGGCTGACCTCGGTGGGGCCGGTGTAGCAGCATCCGTCAATGTTTCTTTAGAAAGATGCACAGACAGACAGTCAGACAGAGTCCGTGCTGGTAACTCATATCTGCAGGAAAGTCTGACAATGCCCTTACACCATAAAATACGCAGAGGTGTTGAAACATCAGCCAAAATGGCCTCAAGACCGAAATTTTAGACTTTGTACATACGAATGCTACGATGACTACAACTTCTACTACTACCACTACAACTACAACTATTACCACTACAATTACAGCAACAACTACTACTGCAACTACTGCAACACAACATGAACCTGTGCAGAAAAAGCAAACTTCTACAGCTTTGATGGGCCTGTGCCCTTTCTGGCAGCCTGGTTGCTTTTTCCCAAATAAATATTGTACAAAAACTTCTACCACTAATACAACTACAACTAATACAATTACAACTGCAACTGCTACATACCTGGAAGAGCATCATTTTGGTACGGAAAACGGCAAACTGATGGGTGAGGGCACGGGATCGACAGAATGACTGTAGACGCATATATCCCAATCGCATCTGTGCAACAACAACAACTACTACTAGAACCACAACTACAACAACTACTAGGCCTACTACTGCTACCACAACCACCACTACAACAAGATGGCTTTGTAGCGTAATGGTTAGGATGCTCGACTTGCGATTGCTAGGTCACTGGTTTGACTCCCAGAACTTGGGTCACTATCACAGGGTCACTCTCAACCTCTCATCGCTAAGTGTGGGTAAATCGAGTACCAGCCGGTTTGGCTAAAGGTGAAATGTGACACGTTCACCTGTGTTAGGTGGCAGCTAACACTGTGTGATCCCACCAGTTGGGTGACGCTTTGTGGATTTGTGGTGGCGTGGCGTAGTTGGTAACGCGTTTCGGCTGAAACGAAGTTACTCTACGTCGGGCCCGGTTAGTACTGCAATGGGTGACTGCCTGCAGGCAGGTAAACCATCTCGGTGCGAAGCCTGCCAGCTAGGTCGACTCAGTCTTCTACTCTCCGTGGGACGGTAAAATGAGTAGTAACTCATCTACATGGGTTACGGAAGGTGGGGACCTTGGTACAGCTGACTGGGGTTGCCTAGCCGGCCGCTGCGCCAGCCTGTGTCTGCAGGCTGCACGCGGTGGCCGTGCGGCAGGTGGCTCTGGTTAGTGACGAAAGCGCATTAGAGGCGTGCGCATGCTCGCGACTATGCACTATACAAATTGACGACCTTTACCTTTTTCACCTTTTTCCTATAAAAAGCAATACCATTTAACCACTTTAACCATTTAACACAGCGAACCATATCCTCTGTAAAGGGTACAACAAGTAGGAAAGTTTCCACGTAAATAGACGCCTTGGTATTTCCTGATGAAAAGAAAGGTTGGCAGTATATACAAGCGGGGTTAAATAAACTGACGATTCTGTGACCCAAACTAGGTCAAGGTCAATGTCGAGAGCATTAGTAGACAATGACGGACCTGTTGGTATTTCCTGGCAGCGAGGAAGGAGCGGAAGTATTTCTGCAGAGTGACACAGTGCTGCTTCATGTGGACAAATCTTCGCCTGTGATGCCAGCCGCGAATCACTTTCTGCACCGTCACTAATTTGACAGTCAGCGATCGGTCACGCTCTTGCTCCAGATACACGTCCTGTGCATCCTGCAAACACAGTAATATATCTATACTACATTTGGTGGCTCGGTAGTCTAACGGTAACGTGTCGGACTTGTAATCCTGAGGTAACTCAGAGGCGCAGGTTCGACTCCGCACTGGGACACTGCCAGGTAACTAGGCAAGTTGTTCACGCACATGTGCCTCTGTCACCAAGCAGTATAATTTGGTACTGGCTTCACCGCTGGGACGTAAACAGGCACACCGCGCGATACACTGGCCCCGTATCCGTGGTCTCGCAGTGTAAAAACTGGTGTCTGGCTGACGGCCTTAGGAAACGGAGATCAGTGCCGCCCTATGGGCCGTAAGGCTCGGGAAGGACATTACGTTTTTTGCATTTGAGAGTTACCATCGCCAATAACTTTGTAACGGCACCACGTACATCGGCGAAATTTTGCATGCAGACCCGTGTCGTACGTGGCCTACACAGGGGCTAGGTGAGATGTCGCTGAAGTGTCATACCCTTCAGAAAAATTCACTTCTTCTAAAATTTTGCAGCCACACCTCTTAAGCCGCAGCAGAGCCGTAATGTCATATAGACATCGTCACCACGGTGACGATGAGCATCACGGTGAGCATCATTATAGACGCTGCAGCATAGCAGAATTGAATTTCACATCTACGGAAAGGCACAATGGACAACCAATTTTACGTCGCCAACTCGCCATATGTGGCAGGCCTAGAAACACTTTGGAACACTGTGCTACAGTTTCACATTTTTTCGCGGAAGTTGGCAGTTCACAATCTATATATTTAAAAGAGGGATGTGTCAGTTTGGACTGCGACGTCATATAGACGTCATCACCATGGTGACGCATCATCAACATCTTTATAGCTAGCAGTAACGCTGCAGCATAGTACGCTGCATGCTGCACTGTGTATCAAAGCCGCAGACCAAGATGAGGCCCAAAAGGCCGAAAATTGAGGCCCCAGGCTGAAATTGAGGCCAAACGCCAAGTTGAGGCCCAAATGGCTGAAAATGGAAGCCGCAGGCTGATAATATGGCAAAGGTCAAAAGAACAGGGAGCATAGTGACCTGTCCGCTTATCTTAAAATATTATAATGACATCACATGCTATTACATATAATTTTATTATTATTTCTATAGAGTCAATAACTTTACAGTCAGTGACCGGTCGCACTCTTGCTCTAAATACACGTCCTGTGCGTCCTGCAAGTATATAACATGACATTGTCTGATATCATGTAATCTTATACGATACGTGAGTGAGTGAGTGAGTGAGTAGGGTTTAACGTCCCACCCGACACAGTATAGGTCATTTCAGGGACGGCCTTCCCAGGCGGAATGCACACAAACACATAATAACAGAACAGTAGGCTACGTTTAACCTTTACAGAAACACAAAACACAAAATACAAAAAAACAAGCTAAACCTAAAATTGTAAGAACTCCATTATACGCATGCATAAGTAATTAACATAATGGTAGTTCTAATAATCTTCCCTGTTATCCTCCAGACAGATATCAATGTGATAATGCTGCCTATTGGAGGACAGGGGGCCTTATACGATACATATTATGATAGGAGCTATAAGAACCATGAACTACATGTACAGACTCAATATGTCATCAGCTTCTATGTCAGTGACTCCAAATACACGTCCTGCACATGTTACAAATATTGTATGATACTGTAAGATCATATTATCTAAAATTATATGATATATTACACGATATATGACTGATATGATATTGTGTTAATAGACCTGTTTATATTTCTGGGCTGATGCTCCAAACCTGGCATATTTGAAGGGGAACATAGTGCATAGGCCCTTATGGCAAGACAACATGAATGTCGGTGGCTTTCTTTGTTTACGTATTTCAGAAAAGTTTGCAAATTTGTCACTTCTATTCAACATTTAAAAATGATTCTATTTTGGGGTGCTTTGTCCGCTGACCTCCTAACAGGGGTTCTGTCTTTAAACTCCAGTGGGGGCTCCGCCACTGATGACGTGCCACCAAGCGTGTGTCCAATGTTACCTTCAAGAAGACCTTTGTTCTTCCCAGCTGGAAGTCGCTTGTCCCAAGAACAGTCTGACAGATCTTCATGGTAGCAGATCGACAGTTCTCGTGGTGTGAAGGACCTATACCTTGTGCCAGGATACGATAGCGGTCCACAAAGTCCGTGAACAGATGACGGATTGGATAGCCGGCACGACGTATTCGAATTGTTTCCATCATTCCAGAGTATCGCAGTTGTCTTAGGCACAGGACACGATCAAACGACTACAAATACACCAGTGTAGTAGTAGTTGTAGTCATAGTAGTAGCTTTATCCCACCGAAACCAAAGTACAGAGGCCGGTTTCAGTGGGATAAAGCTGATGTTATATCATATTACCATACTACTTACAGTCTTCTGTCACAAATACCTGTGTGTGGTGAATTATTGGACTGTCTTAAAAAGCATAGTTGTAATGCACAATTTTGTGTTGATTACGTG
>Ga0209367_1009746_pt1 | contig 12973 bp, 8 predicted proteins | sample WorMetLIZISLAND2_FD_187412 | JGI IMG/M metagenome (GOLD analysis project Ga0209367, IMG submission 187412) | Marine gutless worms symbiont microbial communities from Max Planck institute for Marine Microbiology, Germany - Olavius geniculatus... ... | reverse complement strand
GTGAAAAAATCACGGCATACTTTTAGAAAAGTCGCAAAATTCATGGCGAATTCACGGTGCTGATTCATGGTCATATATAGCGTTAAAAACGTCTCATTGACAAACATTTTTGTTCTCTGCCTAGTCAACAATCAGTCATGTATCGTCGTCTCACAAAATGACTAACATTAATCGTTCTTAGTAACTTTCAGGAATAGTTTTAGTAAATATATGCATTTATACACACAGCATTGAACGGCTGCAAATGATTATCATAATGATCAACGAGGTCATATTAGGGTCAACTTTCAATGTTTATCCATCGAATTTTACGGTTTTTTACACAAAAGTGCAACCCGTGCAAAAATCACGGCAAACGCTAAAATTCACGGCAAGCGGCAAAATTCGCGGCTTCCGTGAATTCCGAAAATTCGTGATTTTCGTCTAGCCCTATCGATGATACATTACTGGCGTTGAAAACGGTCGGTTGTGTCGACGATGAGAAAGCAATATTTAGTCAGTTGTATTGTAATTGTAAACTTGAAACTGCTCTGTGATATCCATCACTTGAACCAGCGGTCTAGTGTTTTCACTGCAGAGTCTACTTGTGTTTACCGTGGGTTAGGAGTAGTACAGGCTTAATGCAGGCTAGCTTTTTATACTTTTTAGCTTCTTTTTTTTTTAATACTTTTTATACTTTTTATCACTCTAAACTTATCGTCAGGTGAATCAGACATGCCTATCTGCGATTTCTGCATTTTAGTCAGATACCGAGGCAAAATCATTTGAGCGTCTGCTGGTCCGGGTGAGCAAAGGTGAATTTTAGTAGCGTAGCATTCATGCTGCAAACGTCGTTAATAATCCAACACAGTCGGTCGTCCCGACCCAAAATGCACAGCGAAAAATCTGGACCCGACCTGACTCGACGTCTTTGAGAGGCTTCCTGAGCATATAGGTTTGGCAGACTTTTTAACAAACGGCGTCGTGGGTAAAAAGTTTGGGGGAGTGGGCAGGAAGTTGCATTTTTCCGAAAGACGTGCACATTTCCGACAGAAGAAATATGAGTGCGGAAAATTTTAATCTTTACCCCCTAAACTTCTAAACATGGGATATTTTTCAGCCTCAGTTTTAAAAATATATTTTTAAAAAGTTTTTTTTTGGGGGGGGGCAACTACTACTTGGCCATCCTCGCTACGGCGCCACTACCTTTGACCCAAACACAAAACGTTCTACACTTCATGTGGAACTATAGTTGGGGCGCCAATGGGGAACTCGGGCTTAAAATGGGAGTCAAGTGTCTCCCCTTCCTACCTTGCCCCCCTTCCCTTGTCACCGTGTTCGTTCAACGTACATAAACGACGTTTTGTTTCTCGATGTACAGTTGCCCGGTAAGTGACTTATGAACGCTGATGATGGTTAATTTGTTTAGGGTAAACTGGATTGTCTTCTGTGTGTTTTATTTCGTTTGGTTATTTGCTTTTTATGTGTCGTTCTCGTTTCGGCGCCGTTGTTGCAGTTTTCTGTGTTCATCTCGAATAGTTGGTGAACTTTTCTGTTTAAGCGCCCCCCCCTCTCCTTTGCGATAGATATCTACCATTTGCTGATAGTTAGCCCCACGATTGCACTGTTGCTGTGCGATGCCCACTATTTGGCATTTCAAGGCGGTTCCGGTTAATTGTTGGATGACCTGTTGGCGGTGGCGTCGTTGCAGGGAGGAGGCATGGCCTCTAAATTTTAACCTGTTGGAAAATTGTATTTGTCTGAAAATTTTCCTCCAGAAATGCAAAACTTCCCGCTGGAAATCCCCATTTTGAGAGTTAGGGGCGACGTTGAAATTTTGACCACCCGTAATTTCTTCTGTCAGAAATGTGCAGCTGTCTCTGGGAAAATAGCTTCCCATTATCAACTTTTTTCACAAGCGACACCGCTGCCAGTTGGTCTAAAGTTCCGTGATTGCAGAAATGTGTTGAAATGCGGTACCACAATTGACCGGCGTCGGTTATGATACTGCTTGAATCAGTACATCGAAAGCGCATGGGTACCCACATCACGAGTGGTATTCATATGTCGGTCTTCGTCTTTCTGTGATTTACGCCGTGATTTTGTCACTAATGTTGATAATACAGTACAAATGTCGGTCGTATATAACTTCAGCTACTTCCGTTGAATTCTGACGTCGATGGTTCTACATTTACAAGCACCGTTGTCGATCGCTATGATGCTGGATTAGTGCTCGCACCACGTTTTAATTTGTGTAGGCTACACTACCCCTGCAATGAATGCCCTTGATGTGACAGTGCCATTACAATCTGTGCTTTGATAATAATAATAATCAATAATAATAATAATAATAAGTTAATGATGCTTCGCTATTGTCGCGTATGCAAGTAGTTCTGCAGGCCACCGCTGCGGTAGCGTTCTGATTCAGTGAAAATGCGCGTTGGGTAATTAAGCCAACAAGTGACACTCTACTGATATTTGAGTGTCGTCCCGTGTTGGGTGTCTTTTTTGACTCACCCTCGATCGGTACATGGGCTGATGACGTTTTTTCCGGTGACGTGAATTCGTCGGTTTGATGTGCTGAACGTATGATCGGTGATGTATATCCTAGGACTCGTTTGTTACATTGATATTAAACGTACAAGACTCTTGCGAGTTGATCCTGCAGCAGATTGTGACGTCGTGTTGAACTTTTAAAGTGTAAAAATTCCTAGGGTTCCATGCAGTTGCCGTCCGTCCTAGCAAAAAACTCCGTCCGTGAAATTTGCGTTGGACCCTTTAAGAATATTGGTGCAAGTTATTGTTTGCTTTAAAATGTTACCGAAACAAATCTTGATGCCTTTGATGAAGAATTTCGATGACGACTCTGTCGACGTGGTTGGTCGCATACACGTCGGCGTTTACAGGCACTGACGGTGACGCCTATTTGGAAATATTACAGACCACATAGTGGTAGGCTGGTAGCATCGTAGTTAATAGGAAAAAGAGAACGTTGTGAGCAACATTTAACTGGTTTATGAATATCAACATTACTGCTTTATTGTTAATCTGTGCGACAAATACAACACAACGACTTTTCCAGCAAGTTAGTTCAGATATAAACTTAAGTTCTACGCCGGTCGGTAAGATCTTTCACCGCAAGAAAACCAAAAATACGAACTGCTGCTAAGTATAGGCCTACCGTTACTACTGTTACATAACAGTCTAATCGTAACACGTTTCAACTCGCTGTAAATTCAAAAGGTGGCATGTCTGTTAAATTTACCGGACAAACTTCAACGCCGTGTAACAAAAAGCAGGCAACACAAAATTATGGACGTTTCGCCCCTTGCCTCGACGTTTCGCTTACTGAAAATTGCGTCGTCCTCGAAAACGGACAACGGCAAAGAACACGAACAAAGAATAAGATGTGATCTTCGCCGTTCTTTTGTTTTTTTTTCTGTCGTTTTCACTGTGCGTCCGTCTTCGCTGTCCGTTCGTCTTCGGTCGTCCGCATTTTTTAAAGTGTACGAAACGTTCTCGCAGTGCGGCGAAGCGACAAAGCGATGAAATGTCATGATACCCAAACGCTTAACCTATGTCAGATGCAGAACAACTTCAGACCTAAAGTGACACACGCATCCAAAAATAGCATAAAACGAACGACAGAAAGATTTTTCTGCATCAGAATGGATACATTCACAGTTGCTACTACAGACCAAGTACGTCTAATAGCGTAACTCAAAGTTTACCCATATAGCAAATCACACGCACTTAGCGATTTAATACTAGTATCTCCGCCAAGTAAATATAGTGATAATTATAGGAGATAATTCGTTCATCGGATTTTCTGTCGTTTTGTGTGTCTGTCTGTGCTCACTGGCGTGACGTCAATAATAATGATGTCATTACTTCAGCAGTAGATTGTGCGTTGTCCGTGACGTCAGCAACGGCAACGCTGGCAGTACGTGTATAGCTATAATGTAGGCTATTGAAGAAATAATTTCAATTAATTCTTTTAACTAACAAATTTACAAAAATGCGCGGTGGTACTGAAACTGAGGATGCTATCCGCTCCAGCTCGGTCGAGCTGTGTCACGTGACTGAACCAACATGGCGACGAAATGCTCGCCTTGATCATCGACTTGTGTTTGCGCTGGTTGTCAGTCCGTCGCCTGGCTGCTGCAGCAGCTGCTATGTTGAGCACGGTGTCCCGTGGGTCTGACGCCAGCGACTCTATCAGCTGCATCAACCTAATCGTTTCAACAGACCTGTTGTTCTGCAGTCGTTCAGCCTTTAGTTTATTTACGTCTACGTCACGCTGTGATTCTTGTTTTGCTTTGTGTTTTTGTTTTCACTCTTTTTTGTACATTTACACGTAGTTTAGTTTGAAATGTTACGCCGCTGACAGCCCCACTAGGATAGGCTAAGTAAAAATTACATTACAAATTACAAATTAATGTTTTTGCGTTCAGTGTAGGAATACGTTCGTCACAAAAATTATATTTTCTCTCACTGAACAGTACAGTTAACGTAATTTTACGGCCCAGAAGCAACTTAGCACTTAGGAGGGCCCGAGGATGCACCAAATACCGTACGCGCGTCATGCATGTTGCGACTGAAGAACAAGAAAACCCAGCTGTCGCTAGGGAAGACGCGCTACAGCCTATACAGTTCCTGTTGCAGTACTGACCTTCAAGGTCATCCAAAGTCGATGATTTTATGTCATTTGAAAGGGTGTATAGGCTACCAGTACTGATTATTAGCAACCTTGGCGCCATATTTCATCGTTTCCGAGATATAGACAATTTTCCGTTGAAAAACACATTTTTACCCCTCCTCCATTCAACCGCAAATTTGAAAATGTACCCCTTGCACTGCATCGCCCAATTTTTGCATGCAGAGAGCTTCGATACACGGCTAATTATTCGCGTAAAAAGTTTTCTTTCTTACGAACCAAGACATATCCACAATACAGCTGTTACAGCGTAGCTGTAGTGCGTCATTAAAACCCGTTTCGTAATGGGAAGGGCTGCACTCCCCCGTACCTCGCCAGCCCTACCTGTTGGCCTCAGCGTCGTCGTCAAATCTGAGTGCTGAGAGTCTGGTGTGGTCGGTTGTCTGACGCAGGGTGTGAAGCCCTGGCCCGGCGCACCTGTAGTCGGTCAGGTGGTCGACGACCTGGCGCCACCTGGGGAACCCGGTGTGAGGCTCGGCCAGGATGACGTGCAGCTGACGCCGTCGACACCCCTGACCCGTGTCCACGACCAGCACCGGCACTCCAACATCCACCAGCGTCCAGACGCTCGACTGACGACGTGATGACGTCACCGCAGGACCAGTGACGTCATCACTCAGCGACACGCGACCACTGCGGCTACCTGACAGTGAATCAATGTTTCTCCGTTCAAAACAGATGCAGACAGTGAACGCGTTTACTAAGCCCGCGTCAGGGTGAACGGAATTTGTAAACTGTAAAGCTAACAAATGCGACACTAACAAACAAGAAGCCCAGCTGTCGCTAGAATAGCCGAGCGTACTGGTTGTCAGTGACATTCAAGTCATCCAAGATCGATGATTTTCATTTTATCTGAAAGGGCGTAGGCCTGTGCCACTTCCTATTAGTTATTTCCGAGATATGGTTATTTTTCTGTTGAAAAACGCACATTTTTCCTACCTTTCTTTCATTCAATCCCGAATTTAAAAATGTTCCCATTGCATTAGATCGCTGAAATTTTGCATAATCATAAGCTTAGTGCCTTCACAGACTGACAGATCTCGTCGAAAACGTTTAAATTCTGTCTTCGCCTAATCCCTATTTAAGGATTTTAAGCCTAATGTACACGAAACTAAGGGGTAGAAAATGAGGGGCTACAACAGAAAGGAGAGTTGAAAAAAAACTGCGTGGACATCAGACGAGATCTGAAAAACATGGACACACCTGGGATGAAACCAAAGAATTGGCGAGAGACAAGCAAAATGGCGTCAACGTGTGTGGCCCAATGCAGGCATCGACCAGAATGTGGGTTAAGCCACCAGCGTCGCGGGTCAAAAAGTAAAGCTGCAATTTTCCGACAAGCAACCACAAATGTCCGACAGATGACATTATAGGTGCTCAAAATTTTAATTTTGCCCCAAAATTTTCCCAAAATAAGAATTTCTGCAACAAATCTGATACTTTTGGACGACAATTATTTTTCGACATAAAGCAAATTTTCCAAAAGACTAAGATGTAGAAGGAGGCAATTTCCTTCTGTATCCCTGTCACGAAGCCATTGGTTTTGACCAAGGTCTAAACCTCTGAGGTGATGTCGGTCGGCGACATACCGGTAGCCGGGGCGGGTGAGGTGAAGTAAAGGCTGGCAAGACACCGACAGACGTCGACCTGGGTGGCGTGACTCGAGTAGAACAGCTCGACGCGCTGAATCTGCTCGGCGTCTAGCAGTGCTACGTTCCACATCGTCGTCATTGCACGTGACTGTGACAGCGTCCTGCGGCACGGCTGATCTACCACTGTCCTGCGAGGTACGAACGATCTGCGGGTGGACTGCGTCACCGGGTCAGCGGCGGCGGAGTCAGATTGTTCACTGTCACTAAGGACACGCCGTCTAATTCGCTCTTGAACACAACGAGCATCTGTCACCACCAACACCATCACCGTCATCGGGCCAAATTTGCGAAACTCCTTAGAAAGATCTTTGGAAGACTTCATGTCTTAAGAAAGGATGCAGATTCTCCAAACGAGTTTGGAAAATGTCTTTGACAAAGTTTGGGAAAATTTTTCAAACAGATTTTGAGAATGGATGCGCATTTTCGAAATTTATTTAAAAACTTTTTTTGGAAGAATTTAGGAAAATATGTAGGAAAGCACTAACCTTGTCTTACATGGAAAAAGCTGTGTTGTACGAAAGTACGCAATGTTGACACTCAGCAAAGTTTCGAAAATGTGGCCCCGCGTCGACATCACTGCCTTACAGCGTGGTTTCTATCTAACGCAATGGACGTAATGTACGCAACGCAACGGACGTAACGCAACCGACGTAACTGACGAAAGGACCGGTTTCATCTTTGCGTTTTGGTCTTTGCGTCAGCTGCGTTTTTGCGTAGGCTACTGTCCTTGAGTTCATTGCGTTCATTGTGTTTGTTAGTTGCGCATGCTGTGTGGTCGCATTATATTTTACGAGTCCGGGGCTTTAACCACTAGACCACTGGCAACTGATCACATCAGTGAAGCAAATGTGTAAGCCTTTATTAAAATCAACGCTAATAGAGCTAGCTGCAATGAAACAAATGATAAAAACTACAAGTCTAAGAATACTGTGAAGTAAATAGAAGCAACAAAACGTTGTGGTACCATCTCTGTCTGTCGGTTCCGACAGTCGTCGACACAGCTTCTGAGTTGCAGCAGCGAGGAGGGGCAATGTCTCGTCTTTGCGCTCAGCCGCTGTTACAGCATCCTCGAAGTTTTGCCCTAAAGCTCGGTCCACCGCTAGATTCGACGTCAAGGTGGAATTAGACCGTCTGCAGGTATTTGCTGCAACATCAGCGTCAATCAGACTTGCCTGCAGGTGGACGTGTCGTAGTTTGGGTTTCGGCAGCAGGCGCGGACGTACTTTGAGGCCTTGGACGCCATCCGGAGCTCTGTCAGGGTCTGAGCTGACTTGCGTTGACGTTGACTGTCCCTGTGATGTTATTGTTTCGACTTTCGTTCCGTTCTGTTCCTATATTGTTTCAAGATCATTTCTTACAGCAAGCAATATAGTGTGCCAATAATAATAACTAGAAGCGATCAGAGCTCTCAAACTTCCGGCAAGAATGGTGCTGCCACCTAGAGAACACGACAGAGTCTCAGTATAGGGGCTATTTAGTATTTTCTGACGCGTTGCAGAGTCCCTGGATGAGCTTTTTAATCCACAAAAAAATCTAAATCGCCACCAAAACCAACTCACCTCCTACTTGGGTAATACTCAAGTTCAGACCTTCCTAAGGATTTCATCAAAACTCTTTTGTAACTTTTGGAGTTAGGCTATCTGGCATACAAAAGACATCACTATTATTATGCTGCGTTCCACTGGGATCGTGAACTCGTGTTCACCGTGATTACGAGATCCATTCTGTCCCTTACACGCAGTAAACTTGTGAACACAAGTCGTGAACTTGTGATTCTGGTGACTACCTCCATTTTCGTGACTAACGAAATAAATTGGCGGGAAACGACAGAAGCGAAGTAAACAAAGTCGTAAAATGCAATAATTTGTAATAAACGGCTATTTTTGGTAATCAACATGCTGCATGACACATATGAGTTTTCTGTAATTCAAGCGTAAGATATAAGTCGCCGTATGTAAAGCGAATGACACTCGCAGTCGCAGCTGATGCCTGTAGGCAGAGTGGAAAGGTTCGTATTGTGCAAAACATTCTCACGAGCAATTTTAGTGTTAAGTTAATTAAAATTGTGGTTCCGACTAAACTTATGTTACTTTAAAATTAGTACGCGTATTCGAGTGGAAAAGCTATTAGAATCGATCCAGTATTCATTGCATTTTACGATTTTGTTTACGTCGTTTCCCGCCAATTTACTTCCAGGGTTTTAGGACGCTCACGATGGTGATCACCAGTTTCCACTTCTCATGAACACGAGTTCACGATCTCAATGGAACGCAGCATTAGAATACCGATACGTATTTACATGGTAAAAAATAAGTAAGTAAGCAAGCAAAAGAATAATTAAGTAAATGAGTACTGAAGTAGTCTTTAATGAGTTTGACAAACGCACAAAACACAAACAACAATCGAGATAACGTTTCAGGTAAGAAAAAAGACACCATACTGTGTAACCTATTAGTGAGTGAATTGAACTGTTAGTTGTTAGGCTACGGCAGCAGAACATGAATGATACCTGTCTGTGGGGCGACGTCGGCAGTTTGCCACGCGGCTCAACTTGCAACGTTCTGCAGTAAGACGAACTGTATCTGGACGATGATGACGTGGGCGAAGGAGAACAAGTCAACTGGTAGTTGCTGACGTCGACAACCGCCGGCAGAATGCGCGCGATTGGACGACGATCAACATCGGCTCGCCGAGTGCCAGCTGCTGCATCACTTGTGACGTCACCAGCGCCCATGATGCTTTGCGCCATCGAGATCCAGCTCTTCCCGCAACAGACAGACCTTGATCGATCAGCGGCTTTCTTAGGTCAAGCCAGGGGGTTCAGTGTTTGGGTCCCAGCACTGGCGCCCCCGTGCGGAGGTAGGTGCTAGACAGGTCACCCCCTTAGCAGCACCCCACCCAGGGTAAGGGTTTAGGGGAGGTGACGACCCCGAAAAATGTCTAAATTTTTACATAGAAAATTCTGCATTTTGATGCACTTAAGAAAATTGACTCACCGAGATGAGTATGTGATGTAGTGAGGATGTGCGTGAATTACATGGGTCGTCCTCGGTTCTCCTGACCTTAGGAGCCTGCCCGGGAAGTTCGGACGCCAGGACCCTCCCTGGCCAGCTAGGCGCTTACCAATGCAGTCAAAATAGAGTCATTTTTCAAGACTTGGATTAAGTAGACTCGACTAAATTGTTGAAAATATAAGGCCTACTGTTCCAAAACACACAGTGCAGAGGCGTATTTAGAGGGAACGCGAGCGGCGCTCCCCCTATCGCTAAGCATGGCAAACAGACCAATTATTCTGAAATACGCAAAGCACAGTTAATGCGCCCATTCTGCACATAATAGCTAAAAAAATTGCCTCGTTTCGCTCCCAGACTTAATTTTCCCCACTTTTGAATTTGTTGTTCCGACGTTGTTGGCCTATATTGTTTAAACTGCATTAAATTTGGTCAATTGATTCTTAGGAGAATAAATAAACTTGTTGCCAAACAGATCTCAAATTTTAAAGTTGTAATGCACCAATTTGATTTCAACTGGAGCTTTGCCCCAGACCCACTGGGGGAGCTCACAGCAACGACAGCGCTTCCTCAGTTACTCTAGCTGGAAAGAAGCGGAGGGAAAGGAAAAAAGGAAAGAAAAGGGAAAGAAAAAAGTGGATGTGGGAGAAAAAAGAAGAAAAGGAAAAAAGGAAGGGAACGAATGTGAGAATAAGGAATGGTAAAAAAAGAAGGTAAGAACCGGGAAATACCATCTGGATTTGCTCCCCTAGAAAATTTTCTTAGCTACGCCACTGCAAAAAATGAATGCTCTTATAAACAACAAAGCTTCAGCTTTTGAGGGACTTTGTCCCCCAGAACCCCTACCGGGGCTTTGCCCCTGGATCCCATACTTTGCGACTTCTTAACGACCCCTTAATCCTGAATACGCCCCTGTATTGAGTAAGTAGGCCTACGAATAGAATAATAAAAATAATGTCGTGTCATAGCCGCAGGAAAGCTATTAATGTGGTTTAACTTTTATTCCATGGATGTGATAAACGTTTACAACGTTTACAAAAAATCTTTGTAAACGCGTTTATTATTTTGTCAACGTTTATCTCAATAAAAATCACATGAGCGAAACGAAGCAAAATTATGACGGGAAGCCAAGCTATAGTGCATTGCGTTCGATCACTGATAGAGTTCATTGGGCCACGGTGCTAGTGAACTTAGTTTCCACGTAGCTATAAGATTGAAGTGAGTGAATTCTGGGCACTTTTGTAAAACGGTTGTCACAGAACTGGAGTAAGACATTCTTTGACAATGAAAAAAACTTTTATTGGAATTTGGAATTATCCAAATAATAGGCCTAATATTTAAACTTACGCTCTGTGTACGTTTACTTTTAGTTTACAAACGTTTACAATTTTTTCCTAATAAACGCGTTTATTAACGTTTATTATAATTTTTTGGAGTTTATCTTATCTACGTTTTATTCCACGCCCACATGAGATTCACCAAAGCATAATATTTTATTAGGCTTATATAAATACCGCCACTTTGCAGCGTATCTCTGACAGCGAGTTCTGAACCGATTTTGATATGAAAATTTACAGAGAAATACAGAGAAAAAGAGAGGCCAATCAGATTTTTGTGGAGATCCGGTTTGATTTTCTAGTTTACTAGGGCTATTGTGACCATTTCAGTTGACTTTAGTTTTGTGGCTGTCTCCTCACGTTTCACACTGCGAGCCTAGCAGCTGCAGCATAAATTTTTTCATTTTATGCATATTTACTATACGATTCTATACGATTTATAAGTGCGCAAAAATAAACAAGAAATTTGAGCTAATGCTCACGAGACGCGCGAAAGCCTATAGCAGTTCCGGTTCAGTAGTTTAGCTGAAAATTGGGGTGTTCACGCTAAGTTAATATACAAATACCAAATTCTCTATCTGGATCGCATAACGATAGTAGCGTGGCACCACCTTGTGAATGTTATAGACTTGTGTCGCAGCCTGAAATCGCCAAAAAATCCATAAAACCCCCTATTTTAGCGTTTAAGGTCATCCAAGGTCATTGAATTCGGCGCCAATCGAGAGCCAGCGTACAACTTTCTATTAGTGATTAATAGTAACCTAGGCAGGCCTATCTCGCACCGTTACTGAGATACATCGAGTTATTGGCCAAAAGTCGCAAATTTTGCCCACCCCTTCTCATTTAGTGCCCTCGTTCGGGGCGACCCCCTTCGAATTTATGAAAAAAACTTTACGGTTCCTGAAACTAGAGTCTTCCTGGCAGCCGACGGTGAAGATATGGAGATCCTAGCCTGGACCGTTTTTGCCTGATCCACCCGTGTGACAGACAGAGAGACAGACAGAATTGCGATGGCAAGACGCGCTGAAAGCAGTAGCTGATTTCGCGCGTATAAGGCAAGTAGGGCCTACACCGCGGCTTACCGTGCAAGCAAGCGATACAATGTAGCTCCACTAACACATGAGAGCGATCTTTTAACACCGCTCAACGTTTAGTCGTTTAGTCGCCACAGCTTCTGTTTACGGTAGCGCACAGCACAGACACGTACTAAGTCACGGATAAAACAACCTTGGTAAGCTTACTTATCGGCCGTGTAGCTGTAGGTGTTGACTGTTGACACAGAACCGCTCTGTGTGCGTGTCGATAACATAGGCGCAAGTTTTTTTTGCATCGTGGGGAGTGATCTCGCCTCCCCATTTCGTTCTTCCTTTCTTTTCTCTCTTTTCTCTTTTTTCTTAACTCTCAAGTGGTCTTGTAGGTGCAAGTGGTCTAGTAGTTAGTGTCGATTCGTAACTTTCAGGTCATGGTTCGATTCTCACTGCCGTTCATTAATTTTACTTGCAAGCAACCGAGAGCAAGTTGTTAACCTACTATGTGCTCAAACCAACTCAGCCTCCTACCCTCCATGGGACGGAAAATGAGTAGTAGCCTACAGGATACAGGGTGAAGGCCTAGTGTGGCTGATTGGGGCGATGGTATGTCTGCTTGCTGCAAACCGCGGGTTCAGTTGTTCACTGACGCGGGCAATTGATGACAGCATAGTGCTCTGCGGTATCATTAGTTCATGCCAACCAGCCTCCACTTCCGAGATTATAAAGCGATTCTGTTTACGAGTTTGTCTCATGTAAGAAGCGTTATAGCAAGTACCGGACTTTACCTTTTTCTTTACCTCTACCTTTTCACCCTTGGGCGAAATTTTATTACCAAGACACTTTTAATAAGACACTGTGGTAGCAGCTTTGCCTTTCCTCCCCTACATTTTTATTTTATTTTTTTTCCTGCCTTTTCGCGATTTTTTCTCCCTGAGTTTCTTTTTCCATCCCTACCGGTATATCCAGCTAAGAGTCTGAGGTACGTGGCGCAATCTTAGTTCCAAGTGCATGCCAGGAAGTGCACGGTTTTAACCTAGCGCCAAAAATTACTGTGGTGCATTTTTGTCACTTGCACGATCACTCGGTTATTTTGTTACTGCTCAGTTGGCACGAAAGTATGGCAACTTGCATTAAGATTGAATCAGCGACGGTTGTCGAACTAACCCTAACCCTAAAGGGTCGTCCATAAATGACGTCACGCTCCGAGGGGGACGGGGGTTTACATTATTGTGACGACGTGTGACGT
>Ga0209367_1009744_pt1 | contig 12974 bp, 20 predicted proteins | sample WorMetLIZISLAND2_FD_187412 | JGI IMG/M metagenome (GOLD analysis project Ga0209367, IMG submission 187412) | Marine gutless worms symbiont microbial communities from Max Planck institute for Marine Microbiology, Germany - Olavius geniculatus... ... | reverse complement strand
TCATTAGCACTTTGCCGAGATGGCTTGTCAAGGCAATCGTTCTGTAGTTGCTGCATTCCATAGCACTGCCTTTCTTATGTAGCAGAACTAGAACTGACTTTTTCCATTGTGAATTGCGCGCCGGATCTTTAACAGGTGCTACTGCCACATCGTCCGACCACGGGTAGCGACGTGGTAACAGTTTCTGTGTGTTCTGTCACAGAGGTTAGCTGCGATATAAGCGGGAACCTAGGCCCGTCGAATAAGCAGCCGGGGACTAAGGTGCGGCATGAGTCATCAGGGCGTAGGTTAAAACCTGCACGAGCCCAATGACGACTACAACATGCTTGATGACATGCATGCGACGGGCGACGGCGGGTCGCAAGAAAAGCCCGCCCGCAATGTCACGGTAGCGTGACGTAACATGTATATGCACATGTATGCAAGTGTGGGTGGGTGGGCGGTTTGATGTTAGTGGTAGGCCTGACCCCCAACAGGTGTTTACCTAGGTAGGCCTAGGTAAAACCTGTTGGATCCGGAATTGAGAAATTTGTAATCCCGGGATCCCGTTTCGGGATTGGGCTTACAGGCACAGGGGGCGAACAAGCCAGGGGGCGAACCGGCAAAGGGGCGAAAAAGCCAGACACCGGCTTATTAATGTACAATTAGTATAAAATTACTTAGTTAATTTTTGGGAAATGCCCTAGAATAATTTGGACGTAGGGATGTTTTTAAATTTAATGTATTTACCTACGGAACGGCAGGTACGCTACAAAACGCCTAGGCCATTGCTGAAACGCGCGAAGCCTGCTGTCGCGCGTAAAATGCAATTATTAACTCGTTTTCGGACCGTGGCTCTAACCCGCAGCTCGCTGGTTGATTTTCGACGCTTGCCCAAACTTTTATTCAGCTGCAAGGTGGATAGCCTACCCCTTTTCATTTCATTGCGCCCTCGGCGCATTCGGCGTCTCGATTGATAGTACCAGCACTTCATTATGCGCGATTGCTTGGTGATTAGCCTACTGCAATAATTGTATGTTACATACCAGTAGGGCTTACATCGCGTTCAGGCGTAAAACAAAACTAGAAGAAAATCGATAGGCCTATCGTTTAGGTTTTGTTTCAAGTTGCACTGCACATGCAGGTGCTACCTAAAGTTAATCACAGCAGACACAACAGTAATATGGTAACTCAAGTCCGTGCGGATTGCCACAAGCAGTGGAAGCATGTAATGTACACGTAAGTTCATGTGTTTGCCAGCCTCAATCACGAGTGAACGAATAAACGCTAACAGCTTCAGCGTCAATACACACAGCGACAAAACGTTCAGCAGCACTGTAGTAGACGATGCCAACGAGCTCATAACGACAACCGTTGGACAACGACTGTCGACGCACAGAGACGGACGTATCGGTAATGTTTCCGGTCGGTCTGGTCGCCAGGCAGTCGTTAGGGTGACGCCGGCCAGCGTGCCAAGTTTACAAGTCCATTAGACACATAACGACAGCAGCCGGCGTGATACGTACATGTAGGCTACGTTCGGCACCTCAGTCTTCATCATCATGAAAAGACGTCAACGCACAGCGGCGGCGGCGGAGCACGTTACGCGTCAGTTGCCGAATGCCTTGATGAACTCGACCGGCATCGGAAAGATAATGGTGGAGTTCTTTTCGGAAGCGATTTGTCCGAGTGTTTGGAGGTAGCGCAGCTGCAGCGCTGACTGCGACTCGTCGATAATATCCGCCGCTTCCTTGAGCGCTCGAGCCGCTTTCTGCTCTCCCTCGGCCGCTATCACCTACACAGCATCTCAAGCTCATTACAGCCGTCGGAGGGTCTGCTTGAACATCGCAGATCAACCACAGATCAGCCAGATCACATAAATTGTTTATGTTAGTCAAGTTACAGAAATACATGTAGCTTGAGTTATAGTGATCTGTGATGTGCGGTGCCACAGACTGATCTGTGGTCACCAGTCGTGCACTGGCTTTCGATTAGCACCGAAAGCAAAATTTAAACTAGCGAAAACTACGTTTATGCCCTAATGCTGAAAATTTCATACGCAGGTTGTCCCGGTCTATATCTAGTAATTTCGGCGCAACTGGCTCTTGAAATGTGTGTCTAAACCCGAAATCGCCAACAAAATCCATAAAACCCCCTATTTTGGCGTTTAAGGTCATTCAAGGTCATTGAATTCGGCGCAAATCGAGAGCCAGAGTGCGACTTTTTATTAGTGATTAATAGTAACCTAGGCCCTATCTCGCACGTTACTGAGATACAGCGACTTATTGGCCAAAAATCGCAAATTTTGCCCACCCCCTCTCACTTAGCGCCCTCGTTCGGATGACCCCCTTTGAATTTATGGAAAAGCTTTACGATTCCTGAAACTAGAATCTTCCAGGCAGCCGACGGTGAAGATTTGGTGATCCTGCCTTGCACTGTTTTTGACTGATCTACCCGTGTGACAGACAGACAGACAGAATTGCGATGGCTAAGACGCGCTGAAAGCAGTAGCTGCTTTCGCGCATAAAAATTCAACATTAGTCGACTCAACAGCGTTTCACTGTTAATTTCATTGCTAGTTCATGTATTCTAACTGTGGGGTTTTGGGCATTATTTTTCTTTATTTGTAGTTTATTTGTAGCTTAGATTAGCACCGCTGGCAGTTTCTATTGTCTAATTGTTTTACCTATTATTAGTTGCTGGTTTTCAGCGTTAAGGTCTTCACTCCTCGCTCTTCAGTCTTCATTCATCGGCCTTCAGTCACGCTTCGGTGCATTCTTCACTCATCATTCCTCAGTCTTCAGCCTTCACTCTTCAGTCTTCAGTGATGAAGTGAGGAGCCACGCCCCCTCCAAAACCTATAAAAGAGAGTCAGCCGCCGCTGCTAGATATAGGGATATAGAGACATCAGAGTCGGACCTCGACGAGGTTGGTATAGCACCTGCTATAGGGCCTAGGCCGAGGCTTTGGCTGGGCACGGGTGTAAGGTTTAACTGTGGTGTTTTACCTAAATATTTTGGCTACTGCCAGTGGTGCTCTTCCTAGGTTATTGTTTGTTTGTTTGCATAAAAGACAGTTTATTGGTGCACTTATTTTATATTACGGTTATTAAGTTGATAACGCGTGCAATAATTGTTTCCACATTAATTTTGTTTTTCGTGTTGTCATTTAATAAATCCATAAAACTAACAAAATCATAGCAAATCAATAAAAATAATAAAACCATGTTAAAGTAATAAAACCGTATTAAAACAGTAGAATTATAATAAAACAATAAAACTAATCAAATTAGATTAAACCTATCACACCACTCAGTTCGCACACGATCACAAATGCCGACTTAGATGGCCACGGGTCGTTCATCCATCTCGTCACAGCTTAGTCATGGGAGATGTGGCGGCGATGAAGGACGTTTGACACACAGTCCGTCCGGCCCAAGAACCCTGAGAGAAAGAGTACTCTGTAGTTCACCGAGGCACGCTGACCATGACACGGAGGACGGCGGTCGATCGGGTCACTCGGAGGGTCGAGCAGCAGTGCGTCAAGGCGGAGAATGTTACGCCGGAGAAGAGGCTGATGCTGACGAGGAGCCAGGATTGATGACCGTCACGTGGCGTGCTGACGTTACATAACGACAGAAAAAGAAAAGTATCCTACAGATTCAAGAGAATAATATGTGGAGCGAGTCGTCTACCTTGGCGCGCGCCTCGCGAGCCGCTTCTGCCTCTGCAGCCATTGCTCGTTGAAGTTGAACAGGTAATCGAACGTCTTTCCTTTACACACATGCAACGCACAAGACGCGACCATTGCAGACAGGAATGTGCATATATTGCTTAAAGAAATATGACATAAGGAACATTTATGTACAGCATAATGGAGCCCGCGACCGTATGTATGTGGTCGCACGGACGTCAGCTCTAGGCTATATACACCGCACGTCAGACACAGGCAGTCAGACAGAGACGAACAGTCAAAGTAGAATTGAAGAGGTGGGGGAACTCTATTTCCCTGCCTTTTTTCTCTCTCCTTTTTCCCCACCCTCCCCTTCCCTTTCTTACCCCCTCTACTTTCCTTCCTTTTCTTTTTTTCCTTTCCCTTAGAAGTAAGCCCCCTTTAATTCAGCTAGGGGGTTTGGGGAGCGCTGTTAGGGTCTGAGGCAGAACCCGAGCGGAAATCGAGTTTGGTGCATTTTAGCTTCAAAATCGTACATCTGGTGGCGCCATCTTTACTAATTTTTCTGAGAGTTACTGACCACAGTCTATGTATTTTTCTAGTTGTGTTTTTGTGTCGTTGTGTTTTCATCTAATTGCTGGGAGTCGGAGCGTTCAATAATCTTAGCTAGCAACTTTCTTCCTACGAATGGCGCATCAGTAATGCTTGGACGTCGTGGAAGGGTGCACACCATGCTGAAGGAAAATTTTTCAAACATCGAGTAATAGGCCTTAAACGTTCCCGTTTTCATCTCCGTTTTCCTGGCGTTTTTTCCCTTAAACGTAGGACCCATAAATTCCATCTAGGAGGTCTGGGAAATGTTGTGTGCTCCAGATCTGGACATGGGTCCATTTTTATAACCCAACTCAACCCAACACATGCAACCCAACCCACGACCAAAGCTAGCTGTCTCAACCCAACCCAACCCAACATCGCACAGATATAAAGTTTTAATATTAACTGATCAAATTTTTAGTCTTTTAATCTCTTAAAATTAACGTTGATAAATTGATTAATTCTAAACGTGTTTTGCAACCAATATTGGCAACATCGCAAAAATGCGAAATTTAACTAGTGGTAGTTGTTATCTGTCATAAAGCAAAATCGAAAAGTGACGATGATGTGGTTCACATATACGGGTAGTCGACCAGTGTTGTAAGGCTGTCATGAATCCAAGGCGGGCAAAGAGTTGCCGTTGCCTAAGCTATACGTTGAAAATAATGTTGTGGCCACGGCATTTTGCGGCACTTGAGAAACCTCGGCTAGCTCATCATAAGATCACAGGGCGGGCCGCAAGTCGTGGGCAAACAATTCTCTATTTTCATTCTATTTGGGACCTTGGAATGTGGTCCTATCCGACGGACAAGAAACTGCCAACATTTGGCTGGGTGCCTGAGCTCGGGGAGAAAGGAGAATTGTATTTTAAATCTCCTATGATTTCTTCATAAAGTTCTATCTCAACATGTGAGTTCTAGTCCATACTTAGGCCTATAGTTAGCAAAGACAACAGCTTGTGATGAAGCGTTTCAGAATTATTACAGCAGATATGAACACAATTCTTATCCAAATTATGGCGTCAAGCCTTAGAGAACGGGCTTATGACAAACAGATAGTCGTTCCTTACCGTACAGACAGACAGATAACTTTAACAGACTTATTCAGATTATGATAGTAAGGCTTAGGGAAAGAGCTTATGGACAAACAAACGCCGACGGACAGACCGTCAAACAGTAGCTGCAAGAAAGAAGACAGACAGACAAGGAATCCTAAGGAACAGAAGATCCTAAACAGCAGATAATCTTAAGACAGGACAATTTTGGGTAAGCGTAGGATACCGGCCAATTTTGGGAAATAAGGCAAATGTGGGGATTTGGGCAAATCTGGGATTCGGGAAATCTTATGATTTCCTTATGGTTTCCTTATGATTTTTCCTGGAATTCAGCACGTGATAATATCGCGCCAAAACCATTTTTTGCTGTTTTCGAGTTTTGACTCATATCGCCCTTACATAGCTTTGTAAACTGTTGAAGTTTTTTTTCTCTGATATTATTGTGGGCCATTGGTTTGACGCTTGTCAGGCGTGCTTCGAGCTGAAGTTAGCAGTTCGAGGTAACCTTCATTGTCTATAGGCCTACTTGCTACTACCGGTTGACTTACTGCTGCGAGACGCCTTACTACTACTGGTTTCCATCTTCGTGCTAAAACCAGTTGCCGATCAATAAGCTACGATGACTACCTCCAACAGATTTAAAGGCAATATTATTTCAAGGCTTCAATAAATACGCCAATGCAGTATAGCTAGACACCAGCAGATAAGCAAACAGAAATTCGCGGTGATGATCGTATCGGTGAAGGTAAATGGATCCAATTTCTTGGATCTGTCTATCAACAAGGAGATTAGGCCAAATGCATGTAAGCCTATCTGAGCCAGTGTGACGCGCCGGTTGGACTCACATTTCAACGCGTTCGACTTTGACGCCCCACGGTTCCGTCGCTTCGTCCAAGCACGCCTGCAACAGCAGTCGACAACATTCTCGATAATGTCACTGACCACAGTATCGGAAGATAATAACGTAAAGGTGAGAATATCCAGTTGCCGGAAGTGTTCTATTGCTAAAGAATGAGCAACTATAAGTTATAATCCTTTCGAAGATAAAAAATCATGCCAATTGTGCCATTTTGTCAAGACTAAAATGACTTAGTAGCTCCGATATCGGCTCCCTGCTCCTAAAAAAATTCCAATATTTTGGATTGGGTCGAATAAAAAACAGAGTATGAAAACGTGTAATATTTCTAAGGCAAGACAGGATCAGGATTAGGTCGATCACTAACAAGAAAATACACATCATGCGCTTTTGACTGGTATCGAAATCGAGGACCTATGACTTTGAACAGCCATTACCCAATCTACTGCGCTTTTGATATTTGTTTGTTCTCAATACTGTGAAGATGGGAAGTGTGTAATAACAGGCTATCAGTACGATGGCAAGCACCTCTAGTCCTCTAGTCAAAAATAGACAGCAGTATTCCAGAAAATCTATGCTGGACTGAAACATGAGTATCTCACTTTGGTCAACGTATGCCTAATATTATAAGATATAGCTGTAGGTTATCCATCATTAACAAAACAAAAGCTAGGCCTACAGTTACTCTAAAATATACAGAAGTCGATGTGCTGTAAAAACGAAGCCTCCATCAGTAGTAATGGGGCATATTTCTGCACTGTACGTACGGTATAGGCCCCTGTGCATTTTTACTCCTCGCGCGCTACGTTCCTAACGTAGCAAAGAGGAGTATAGGAGATCAGTGTAATATTGAGGACCGACCGACGACCGACCTCTGTTCCTGGAAGAGCCTTCCTGGAAGAACTTTCAAACGCCCATATCTCCATAACGGTGCTAGATAGACGCATGGTAACTATGGACCACCCATAGGAAGTCGACCGCCGGGAGTCGAACGGTTACGTGACCGATGACGTTGACCGATGACGTGACCCCAAAAACGTCAAGGTCGTGACCCCCATTATCTTTGAGGCGATCTCCGTAACTGTGCCAGTTAAGACGCATGCGTTAAGGTATAGCAAGACAAATGGCAACTATAGCGTCGTCAACCATTATTGGAAATTTTTCTCCCCGAGTTTCTAGAATCGGGCAATATTTTACGAACTTCGAGGATAGGCCTACAATTTTCAATAACTACCTCGACGTCAGTCACTAATAGTATCATATTAAACGGGTCTCGTGGCCACCCATAATTTTTTGCAAAGATAACATAAATATCTAGTGTCTTTGTGTTTCCAAAGTTTCGAAAAGTGGGCAAATTTGTGGCTTCCATTAAACGTCCAAAAGCCAAAAATGCTTCAGCTTCAGGGGGGCTTCGCTCCCCTGACTCCTGACGAGGGGCTCTGCCCCTGGACTTCGCTGGGGGCTCTGCCCCCAGACCCCCGTTATAGGCTCGCACTATCGCGCTCGCCATAGGGCCGTGCCCCCAAGATTTTGTGGGCTAGAACCGCCACTGGTGAGCCTATAAACTGCTGGGAAACACCGATCTTTTCGAAACTGCAGGTCTTTGCATATCTAGTTTATGCCTGTAAAACTGGAAAGTTTTCGAACATGTCACGATCATATCACGGACTTAGCCGACATAACGACGACGAGTGAGAGATGGGTGGCAGACCTGCATGAAGTGGCTAATGTTCTCGCGGTCGGAGAGAATCTCCGACAGGTTCTTAGTGCCGAGCACGTTGCGCAGCGTCGTCTGTGCGAGAAGGCGAGTTGATCGGTTGACGTCCTCGACGTTGGTGACCGAAACCGTGGCGTTGGAGACGCGGTAGTAGACGACCGCGTCGACCGCTACCGTCACTGAGTCCTTCGACAATATCTACCACCACCACAAACGTGTCATCGCGGGGTACTTACAGCCGCATCTGCAGCGTAACAGAACAAGTAATTTGAACAATGCTCACGTGACGTGCGACAGCATCGGTGCCTTTAGGGCCTACCTGGAGAATCACCGTACGACGTGCGATAAAAAATGTCCAGCCAGCTCGTCGAAAATAGGCGCCGCAGTCTAAAATCACAAAAAAATCACTAAGACCTTATATTTTTAAGGTTCAAGGTCGTTTATGCTCACCGATGTTGAGTACCTCCGAAATGCTAGTCCGCAGCGTTTGTCTGCTCTAAGCAGCAATGTGTGCCTATCTGCAAATCTGCAACCGTTTTACGTTAGACAAGTCGATAGCGGTAACATAATTATTTTTAAGTGGCACATCTTTAACGCTTTTGTTCCAGCGGAATTCTTTTTCATACGACATACGAGCGTGACACTAGGCATAAAAATTTCAGCAATCCAATCTAGTACAAGGGAAACAACAACATGGAAGTTCATGAAAATTACGTCATTCACACAAGGCTGATTCACACATAGGCCTCTGTGTCCAAGGCCGGTGCTACTTCTCTATATGGACAGGTCGTACGATAAGCACTGGCCTTGTTTATGTCATTTACATGAATTAGGGCTGTGCGAAGCGTTGAAACTCGATAATCCGTTTATCCTAATAAGAATACCGTTATTTTATATCTAGCATACGGCTACTGAAATAGGTGTCGCAAATTGCCTTATTCGCCCAAAATCATCGACAGTCGCGTTTGAGAAAATTGCTAGGTGCAAGATTTTTGGTCAAGTCGACTTCTCAAGTCGACTTGAAACAACTTGTAATGAAACCGGCGGCGCCAGAAAATTTCGACGGTGACGCTACTACAGACCGACTTGACCCAACTTGGAAGGCCCAAGTCGACTTGAGTCGACTTGATCGACCCGACTCGCAGGTCTAGTCGGCGTTGCCGTAGTGTAAACGTGGCATGATGTGCGACACGACCAGCGACGTGAAGACAGATACGGATACGGATCGCCGAATGCTGCGTATCTGACACAGAACCGCAAAACAGCCAGATACAGCCGTGATACGTGCGACCGCATACTGACGTCGATGTCTGTCATAATGCCCAGATCGCGAACAGCTGACGACGGAGAGACGTAGTCGGTACCAACTCTGACGGCGGTAGTTGGCAGTAGATGACGCCAGCGGGATGCAGAACACCAGAGTATCTCGGTCTTTATAGTGTTTAGCTGTAGCCGATTTGAACGCATCCAGTCCGACACCTCGTCGAGACAGTCTGACAGAGTGGACTGGAGCGTGTCCTGTCGACAGACTAAGGCCAGCAGGAACCCTGAATCTGTGTGTCTTCGGCATATAGGTGAAAGTGAAGACCATAAGCCTCGATGATGTCGATCAGGTCAGCCGTGTACAGAATGAATAAAAGCGGAACCAAGACGGATCCCTGCGGAACTTCGTAGCATTCTGTTGTTGTCGTAGATCGAAACATACATGCCGCGGAGAAAGCACTCAATCCGATCAGTCAAGTATGATCGGAACCAGTCCAGTACGGGGCCTCCGACACCACACCAGACGCGAAGTCGCGTTAGCAGAATGTCATGGTCGACAGTGTCGAAGGCCGCCGACAGGTCGAGTAACGCGAACGCGAACAGTTCGCCGTTGTCCGCAGCCAACAGAATGTCAGCAAGGACTTTAAGAAGGGCAGTCTCGGTGGAATGATGGCTGCGGTACGCGGATTGCAAACGCGGCAGATCCGCTCGGGCGGGGTAATCGTACAGCTGCCCGAAGACGAGTCGCTTGTGTAGTTTCAACACCACCAACAAATTTGAAATTGGTCGATATGATAGTGAGTCGTCGCTACTGACGTCTGGCTTCTTGAGCAGTGGCGCGATAAACGACGACTTGAACGCGCCCGCGGCACGGTTGCTGACGACAGTGATCGATTGAAAAGCTCCGCAAAGAACGGAGCGATCACGTCGGAGACGAGTTTCATTCAGCTGAGGTGTTGGAAGTGCGTCGGCGGCACAGCTTTTGTCCGGCAGACGACGGATGATAGAGACAACGTCGACAACGGTGACGAGCACGAATACGTTGAGCATTGACGATCCGCGCGCAGCTGAAAACGACGGCGGCGGGCTGTCGCAAGTAGCGGCACGGACTCCTTCAACCGTTTCCACAAAAAATTTGTGGAACTGATCGACGCTGATGTCGTTGCTCGCAGGCGAACGTCCAGGACCGAGCAGCGCTCAGCAGATCGACTGGCCGCCACAGCTGACGCGGCGACGACTGGCTGGTGGCAATAGTTTCTGGCCAGAACGCATCACGCTTCTTATTTCGTAGCTCGCGGTGCAGGCGACGTTGCTTGCGCCACTCGTCGTTGGGGTAGTGTGACGGTAGTGTGACATTAGTGTTACTCTCTTTGAAGTCGTCGGTTGACGTTAGTGTTACCGCGGTTGGCGGGGGGTAGTCCGGCGACCGCCCATGCGGAGACTGTGGGCGGAGCTTACGTGCACAACAACGTCGCCGTCGTCGACTACAACTGTCGGCGACTTAGCCTAACTCCAAAGCTTAGAAGTCATCTCTCAACTCTATATAGAGGGAATACCGCACCAACGTGTGTACTCAGTCTAGTCTCATTGCTAAAGTGAAAAAATAGGAAATTTAGCCCTGCTACTTTAATGAGTTTCAAAAAGTGTGTCTTGTAAAGAACTAATTCGTCTGTAGAAGCTAAAACATGTAGGCATATTCACGTACATGCAATACAATACAATACAATAGGATACAGAATTTGCACTCAAAAACTGACAGACAAACTGTCAGTTTAATCTACGACATAAAGTAAAAAAAACTAATGTGTTTTTACAGAAAAATTAAATGAGAGATATTGAAAACAATAATACTGTTGAATGTGAAACTTTAAAAATGCGAAAAATGACTAAAAAAGAAACTAGAATAAGACTACAGATTAGCCGACGCACAACAATTGCCTACACCTGATTGGCCGACACGCAACTTAATGGCAGCAACCAATCACAGACTTCGCTACGCTTCGCAAAGTTGCTGATTTCCATACCAGTCGAAAGTTAATTGTCCATGTCAATTATTTTCGAAGTACCAGTTCATAATGACTACGATATAGGCCTGCAGCGACGTCACAGACTAGTGAACGAACAGACGGAGAGACGGACGATTTACGATGCCATAAACGCACTACGCACTGCCGCGCATCGTGCAGTAAAAAACGCATCATTAACTATGGAAGTGTGCAAAAATTCCACCGTTCTAGTTGCATATTTCAGCGTTTCGTCCGTAACATAATAGCCTAGCAGATAACACAACTCAAGAAATAGTCAGTTGTCTTTAAATACAAACTATATACATATGACGGCTGAGCGGCTGAGCATAATGCGGGGTGCAGCAGCATAGCGCGTGTGTGGCACGTAATCAGCCATTAAACACATGGAAGTGTCGCTGAACGACCCACCAGCCGGTGGCTGGTCGACCAACGATTAGACTTCACCCGGCAGGCGCTCGCTATGTCACGGCCGGGACAGAGACTGTAGCGACTATAGCCACCCACCGGCCGGCTGATCCGACTGGTCGCCGAGCGACACGCTTTGAGAATAATACGTCCAAGACGTGACCAGACTGCAACAGTCAGTCGCTTGCATGCCTCGTGTCCTATGCACACCGTTTGGCTAACGATGATGACAGGGTCACCGTATAGGGGCGATCTTTGACGCCCGTGTACAACTGGGCGCCGACTGAGATAGAAGATATCAAAAAAGCAAGTAATTTGAGAAAAGCTCACGAGACGCGCGACAGCATTAGCAGTTTCTGTTCGCACATTGACTTGGTCTACTGTAACTCCATTTCGTTCACCAGTGAAGTGTGCGCCGCAGCATAAAATCGCAAAAAACACTAAAACACCCTATTTTGGGGTTCAAGATGTTAGTACCGCTAAAAAGCTCTTCACCAGGGCTTGTTATGATACGCAGCATGTCCATGCCTATCTCCAACTGTGTTCACTGTTTTTAATGTTTTCATCTGTGCCCTTATTTAACGCTCGCGTGCACAGGCCTTCTTAAACCTAAGAAGTCAGAACTACGTAGACTATAAAATTTACGTTTGATGCTAAAATTTTTATACCCACGTTGTCTCAGACTATTTCCAGCCATTTCGTCGCAATTCACTCTCAAAATGTGCGCTGCAGCCAAAAAATGAGAAAAATTCGCCAAAAACTTCTTTTAAAAGTCCAAGGTCGTTTAATGTCATCGCTCTGAATAAAAATAAAAAGCCCGTGACCAGTGCTTGTTATGATAAGCAACATTACATGTTTGTACCTGCAGCATGTGGCCAAAAGTGTGTCATAATGGCGGCGGCGCGAACGCTCGATTCGTTTTTGCCAGCTAAATTCAAACATCGTAAACATTACTTCAACGAAAGCGCTTACCTGACGTTTCAGAATTTTTTCATAAATCCTTTGTGCACAATAATAGAACGAAATCGTCGCGGAATGAAATCCCAGCACACAAAGGCACAAATTTTTGTCACAAAAATTAGAATCTTTGAGGCAGCCTAAAGTGAAGATTTTGTGATACTAACTTACACCGTTTTGATACAGATCCGAAGTGTGACAGACGGACAGACGGACGCCGATGCCATGGCTAAGACCCCTATTACAACTGCGATAACACATGCAACATGCAACTTGCAACAAAAGCTATTACAGCTGCAATAGAACTTGCAACACTGCAACAGAATGGGCGGAGTATCACCTGCACGATGTGCACTGGTAGGCCTAATGAACACGTTTATTCGTCATAAAGACAGAAACAGACAGCAAGAAAAGACAGATATGTACAGATAAAAAAACACCGCCTATATC
>Ga0209367_1009743_pt1 | contig 12975 bp, 10 predicted proteins | sample WorMetLIZISLAND2_FD_187412 | JGI IMG/M metagenome (GOLD analysis project Ga0209367, IMG submission 187412) | Marine gutless worms symbiont microbial communities from Max Planck institute for Marine Microbiology, Germany - Olavius geniculatus... ... | reverse complement strand
ATATAATTCAATATTATGTGTACTTATGGGCTTATTCTGTAATATTCTAAGAATTTTGTTGTTCAGTTTTTCTAATTTTGTTAATGTAACTGTGACAAGTTACATTATAGTAAATGTGGATAGACGAATGCATTAATTTCTATTCCATATAGTAAATGTGGATAGACGAATGCAGAGTGAAGTAGCTTAAGTATATCATTATTCAACTTGGTTCGGATTTTGTAGAATATACTTTAAATTTAATTATTTTTCATAGACATAATCAATATTTTTTTGCCAAGAAAGATTACTGTCAATATATATACCCAGATATTTACAACATTCAATTTTTTTAATTGGTTCACCGTTTATTTCAACTTGGACATTAAGTGCAGAGGAGTCAATATGCTGTCTTCCAAAAATGCTGTAACACGTTTTGTCTATGCTTAAACTTAATCTATTAGCTAAAAACCATTTTGATAAGTGAATCAAACTTTGATTTGCTCTACGGTAAAGATTTGTAAGGTTTGTGTCGTATAAGAATAAGTTTGAGTCATCTGCAAAGTGTTTTATTTTGGCATCTGGAATAGCATCACATATATCATTTATATATACCCTGGCTAACGGGTAGGTCATAGGGAAAAACTTTTTACACGACTAATTAGCCATGTGTGTAAAACTCGGACATGAAAAATTTCAGCGATCTACTGCAATGGAAACAGTTTTAAATTTGGAGTTGAATGAAGAGGGGTATAGGAAAAATGTGCGTTTTCAACGGAAAACTGGCCATATCTCGGAAACGGTGAGAGATACGGCCATTACTATTAATCACTAATAGGAAGTGGCATACACCTTGTCAGATTAGATGGAAATCATTGACCTTGGATAACCTTGAAGGTTACTGACAATCAGTACGGTTGGCTATTCTAGCGACAGCTGGGCTTTTTGTTGTCAATAGGTCAAGAGGTCGCGGATATGCGAGGGGTCCAGTTTTGCCATTCTCCATTGATTTGGGCTGTCGCATTATTAGTAGCCCTGCTGTGCTAGTGTCGCCTGTGAAATTATGTGACACTATTGTCTGATTTTCATTTTCATATCATATCGTAGCATGAATAATTATGTAGAAAATGGTGTGTGGGCGCACTACAACATCAACAGTCGAAGATAACGGAAGATTAAAACCTATTATTGTTTTATTTCGTGTGTTCAACTACTTTGTGATAAATACAGAGGTATCTTGTAATATTGAAATGTATAAATACCAAAAAGTGCTATTATATTATTTTTGCTGACTGAATTTCAGCGCGCTTTGTTGTTTCTATGTTTCAGCAACACCAAACTATTTCATCGTGCGATAAGCATCATTCAGGTTGGCTAAAGCTCTGATTGCAGATTCATTATGAGCTGTCAGTTCTTGAGTGCGTGCAGGCCTTCTGGCAAATTATATAAGTTGCCAGGAGGCCTGCACGCACGCAACTAAATAGTACCTAGTGGAAGATATTGCATAACTCTTAAGGGTATCTAACACTGACAGCTAAATTTGCTAGTACACAGGCCTACAGATAAATATGAGCTATAAGCTAACAGTGTATGCGTAATTCGTATAGGTATCAGGCGTCTAATATGTTATCCCCCACAAACATTTTAAGCCTGTTGGATGTATATTAAGTAGCTTATTTTAAGAGCGAATGGTGGCATAGTTGAGGTTATGGCATGGTTTAATGGTTATTATATTATATCCGATCAATAGGGCCTTGTTAGTACCTGTATGCGTGACTGCCTGAGGACAGGTAAAGCATCTCGGTAATCAACCACTCAGGTCAGCTCAGCGTTTCATCCATCCGGAGTAATTAAATCGAGTACTGGCTTGCCTGGTTCGGGTTGACTGGACATGTTGACCTGTGTCGGGTGGTAAATAGGCCTAACATTGTGTGATCTCGTATGGCAGGTGACGCTCCGCAGCTCTGAGATTGGTTTAATCAAGAACTGTATGCCTACTGACGCTTTAACAGTGGCTGCGTGGCAGGAAATTAGGTGAAGGGAGGCAATCGTTCATTTGGAAAATTTAGATTGTTAGAAAATTTTCTTTCAACAGTACATATTTTAGGGCTGAGAATTCCTTTTTTTGGGGAGTTTGGGGACGAAAGTGAAATTTAGAGCATTCATGATCTCTTCTGTCGGAAATTCGCTATTTCTTTTTCCTTACTTTTTTAACTGACAACGCCGCTGTCTTTTAACCCTTTTGGAGTATATTCTTGTGCGTAATCGTGTGTAGAAATTCGGTGAATGCGATGAGAGTGAGGCTCGCGAGGCGCTGTTGAGATGTATATATGAGACTGAGTGCGTGACTTCAACGATTCGCTCTTACAACATCAGTCAACATATCAGCCGCGCCGTCAGACGGCGTCAGGTCAGGCGTGAACAATTCCTGTGCTTTGGCTTCCGTCCGTCCTTAAAAACCCCCGTCTCTGAAATTCTTATCGGACCCTTTAGAGTAATAAGCTATGCTGTCGCTTAGTGTTTGCTTTCAAAATTTTACTGTGAAAAAACTGTTTCCATTCAGTCCGTTATAGGGTGTTTACACGATCCAGCAAACGTCCAGCATTAGCACGTGTATTTTGAATACATTTGCTGAAAGTTTGCTGGACGTTTGCTGGATCGTGTAAACGCCCCATCAGGCTGCAGTACCGCAAGCAACCTATTTTTACGCGCGAAAGCAGCTAGACTGCTTTAGCGCGTCTTAGTCATCGCAATTCTGTCCGTCCGTCCGTCCGTCTTATCACACGTGTGTATCAGTCAAAAACGGTGCAAGCTATAGGATCACCAAATCTTCACCGTCGGCTGCTTGGAAGATTTTAGTTTCAGGAACCGTAGAGCTTTTCTATAAATTCGGAGGGGTCACCCCGAACGAAGGCGCTAAATGAAAGGGGGTGGGCAAAATTTGCAATTGTTGGCCAATAAGTCGCTGTATCTCAATAGCGGTGCGAGATAAGGCCTAGGTCACTATTAATCACTAATAGGAAGTCGTACACTGGCTCTCGATTGCCACCGAATTCAATGACCTTGGATGACCTTAAACGCCAAAATAGGTTTCTTTAGATTTTTGACGATTTCGGGCTGCGAGACATTTCAAGAGCGATCTGCGCCGAAATCAAGTGAGATAGACATGGAGAAGCTGCGTATAAAATTTTCAGCATTGAACGTAGATTTCGATGGTCCAAGTCTCGATTTTCTAGGTTCAAGGAAACCTGCGCACGTGGACATCAAAGAGCGGTACCCCAGTAAAAGTCGTTGTTTTGCCGTTGTTGGCCAGTCTTTCGTGAAAACGGCTGCAGATCACCATTGGCATGCTGCCTATCACAACAAGCACTATAAGTGACGAGCTTTTCAGTCGTATTAACATCGATGATTTAGAAAGACCCTAAGCTTCCGAAATAAGGGAGTTTTTTTATTGATTTTTGCGATCTTCGGGTGCGACGCACACTCCAAGAATGATCTGCGACGATACCGACAGTTTGCGAACAGGAACTGCTATAGGCTTCCGCGCGTTTCGTGAGCTTTAGCTCAAATTTCTTGTTACTTTAGTTCTCCTGGGTACTAGTCAGTGTGTCAGTTCGTTTTAGGAGTTGCTGAGCATGTCATTAATCTCTGGAATAGCTTTGCTGCAGACCGAATCGACTTTTCAAAATTCAAACGTTTTGTAGACTTCTCTCGTACGTGTGTTTGTTTTTCATTGAGTTACTGCTAGTAGTTAATCTTTATGTTAATTTTGGCTTTATTATTATATGGAGCAACTGTAAACGCAGTATGTCTGGTTGTTCCTGCTGCATGAGCTTACTGCTTCATTGTGTTGTTAGGCCTAATAGTTTGTGCTTAGGCGAATTAAATGGATTGATCGATTGATGGATGGATTGTGTCAGGTGGTTCCGACAGCGATTCTGCTCGTGAGACTTGGACTCGGTTCCGTAGAACGATGTCGTCAGATTCTGTCTCAGCATCCGATCGTACGTGAAGCGCTGATGATGCAGGCCGCAACATAGAGTTAGGCCCAACGTATCGTGATCCCACTAATAACCAGGCTCGGCCGCTGAAGCTGAGCGAACGTTCATTTTATCAGCGTTATTTCGATTTTTGTACCTAATTGTTTTAAATCATATTAACCGTTCAACGTTTACTAAATTTAACAAATCGTTGGCGATATGAGAAAACGTCAGAATAATGCGGTTTTTATAAAACAAATTAAAACGTTTACAAACATTAAACAACTTTGTCACGAACAGCTGATGTCGTCACTGATTAAGCATCAGGCCAGTGGCTATTTTATCCTGCAGTGCAGTGTATTGTATGCTTTCTGGAATACAACTCAGAAGTCTTCCTTCTTATGTCCCATGTTTTTCTTTATTGTTCATCGTCCAGTGCAGCAGAGCGTAAGCCCTGCATGACACACTCAATTATACTATTAGCCAGTGGAGTAGACAAGGGGGGTAGTGGGCCCAGCCCCTCCCCATCTTTTTTCTTAGAAATAGACATTAGAGACAGAGAAACATAAATATCTCACATTTTAAGTCTATAATGCACAAAATTTGATTTCGACTAAGGCTCCGCCCCATCCAGATGCTAATCATGGGAGAGCTCACAGAGCTCCCCAGACTCCCTAGCTGGAATTTAGGGGTCCTACTTTTAAGGAAGGAAGAAGAAAAAAGAGAAGGAAATGGAGGGAGGAGAAGGGAAGGAAGGCGACTGAAGCTACAGCACTACGGCGCTATACAAATGTATTATTATTATTAATAATAATAATATTAATTCACATTACTGGCTACACCACTGCTATTAGCCTATTAACTTGCCTACATCCAGCTTTGTCCTGTCACTCCTGTGCTGCCAATACAGTGTTTAGTCATTTCAAAGACCGTGGATAAATGTAAAATAATATTTTGCAACTTTTCTGCATTCTACATCATTTTCCGCTGCCCATCAGTTGCCGACCTTACTTATTTTTAAAACAGTGTAATAGTGGAACTGAAATAGTGAAATATACTGCTTCGGTAGCCTGATTAGGCCTAATACGAACTTCACAATTACAATGTAGTATTTTGAATAATTATTCTGAATATCTGCTGTTTGAATAACTGCTGTTTTTTAAAGTGACATAATGCCGAAGACTCCAAAGTTTCACTGAAGATTCATTTATTTATTATAATAATCACAGGTCGTTAAAGCGACGCGTGCATAGAGCCCATGCATAGCAGCTGCGTGACAAAAACAAACTATTAGACTAACAAACAATAAACAACTCGAGTAATATAATAATACATGTATGCATCAACCGACGATAAATGAACAAGACCGGTCACTATGTCAATGTATTGTCATAAATGTAACCAACACCGAGCATCGTGCAGCAGCCATGACAGACGGCTGCGGACAAAAAAATACAATTATACAAGATAACATAATAACAACAAACGACATGTTGGTCGATAAAGTGCACATTCGGAAATTGCATAAAGACATAATCTGGATGCACAGAATAAAGCTATATAGCCAATAATACCAAATATCACCACCGCAAACAGCAGTATACTATAAACTGTGCGTCAGCGTCAGAGGCAAACGTTCAACAGGCATAAAACAACGAACGATACTATCTGTAGCACTGTAGTTACTGAAAGTTCAAGTAAGTTTGCAAAATAAAGCTATTAGTCCCGATGATCAGCTTGCACAATGGCGCTCGCAAACGTGCGATAAAATAAAACAAATTTATTTTGTTTTATTGCAGTAGACGCAAAACTCATGCAAAAAAACTTAACTGCTCTGCTAGTTTCACTCAGATGTGATGAACCGTAAACTACGAGTCGAATAACAGTGGCGTCGATAGAAATGTGAACTGGGGGAGCTCCTCTCTCTTCCCTTGCCCTCCCTTTCCCTAGCCTCTCTTTTCGGAGGTATCATTTTTTTGATAATAATGTTGTTCCTGACTTCTAGAGCATTTTGGACATTTAGACATCAAAATCACCACTTTTTATTAAGCAGGTTTTTTTCAGCGAAACTTTCGAAATTCCATTAAGAGCCTGGGCCTCTCTTGTCTACGCCAATGAGACGACCGCGACCTTCTTCAATTGCTTCGTTTTATTTTATCTCACGTCTGCCAGCAACCTAAACAATATACCTAACTACTGCACAGTTGCATAGAAGCCCAGAGAAACGACAACAACCACAATAGTTATGTAATACGATAAGCAACATGTATAATTAAAATTACAATTATTGTGCATCGTTTTGCATTGGCAACAGTGACTATATCAACGCATCTTTTCCTATGTAAAAGTCACAACGCTCTCTATCTATATATAAATAATACCGGATAGACCAATAAAAATATGCCACAACATTAAACAAGGGATTTATCACCGGTAATTTTATAGCCTACTGTACTTTTTTTCAAACTATCGTTTCGTAACAGATTGAGCAGTGAATTCGAACAAAGAACAAGGAGATTAAACGCTAGTGCATCACGCCAAATGCTAACTACCTTACAAAACTATGATTCATCATACCCCGTTTACACGACAAAGCTGACTCCGACAAGCCAGCTCGTAACCAAGCCACGTTGGTACGTCACAAGTCACGAGCGCTCGTCGTGTAAACGTACCGGTAGTATAATTTTCACGCAGCGCATTAACAGCGGCAGATATGCAACAATACACCTGAAGATATGACAAACAACTCGGCGAATGACTTGCTTTTCTGGTCCATCCTGTACTTGTAGCCTATATGCCTACCGTTTACAGACAATGAACATGCAAATACAACATAAATACAATATCATTCTGTCTATCACAAAATCAAAACATGCGCATTAAACGCGATCAAATACATCTATGCTCTATGTCCGTTAAAGGGGTGCCTACAATGCAAACCTAAAACTGCAGCTAATTAAAAACAAAACAAATATTGCATGCAATTTTGTTTTAGGCAGTTTCGACGGTGACTAAAACAAAGTCGTGTGCGAGTTTTCGTTTTCTTGTAATTTTATTGTTGCATGTGTAGGCACGCTGTCATGACCTGAACGCAATAACAGGCTATATACTCACAATATAAATCGTTAAGTCGTATTATGCATAGTCTTGTGCGACGAACTGCCAGTAGCCTCAATAATCAATACTAACAACCTTAGCCCAAACCATTGCTCATGAGAACGATACGGCGTGAAAAGATACGAGATGAAATAGAAACAGACGGCCAACAGACATATCATGTGCGTGGCTGGTCAAAACACAAACAAATCAATATTACTAACAAAACAGTAGTTGCATAGTTGGTCTGGCTTCCATATACGTGGTCCCAAAAACGGAAGGGTACAGTCATGGCTGATCAGAAACTGCAAAAACATTTTCTTCCGTTAACGTTCTCAGCTGTTAATAAATGTTATTTTCTTCATGGCTGAAGCGAGCAAAAAGGCCACTTGCCAATGCCTGGAAATACAGATTTATAAAGTGACCAGTTAAGCTACTGTTCCCAGTTGAATAAAAAATGTTCACTCTGTCGGAAACAGTATATAAAAATTAACTGGGAAAATCCACCTACACGCTTCTCCATATACCCTTGAAATTACCACTCAAAATACACTGATAACAGTTACAGCAGCCTAGCTAATCGTTTCCAGCGAGTAGCAGCAAAGCCGGTTTATCTGCTTCAGTAGCGAGAAAAACAACAGTCAAGACGCCCAAAAACAGCCAAACATTATTAACATTTCTGATCAGTTCGAGTAAACACGTGCAGATTCACTCTTAAAAAGTAGCAGCAGAAGTAGCTGTGGTACCCAGTAAATGTGGAAATGTATAACGTTAAGTCCGTCCCGAGGCGTAACGCCCATAGGCGGCGCTAGCCCTCAACCGGACACCAGCTTACACACCGAGATCACGGACACAACAGGGCTAGTACATCGCACGGTGTGCCTGTTTACGTCACAGATGTCGCTGGTACTCAATGCGCCTACCTGCGGAAGGGTGTCCAGGCTGAGTTAAACTGAGCGGCGGGCAAAGCCGAACAAAAGCTTGCGCTGAATTCTGGCGAGTGCAGGCAGCCTTGCTGAGCAGCGTTGCAGCTGGATGCTTACCAGGGGCCCGGTGCACATAACGGCATGCAGGTTAAACGGTAGCGTGAGGTACGACTGCTGATATTGGCGGTAAATCGACGATCTCCGTTTTGTTAGCGCTCAGCCTGCAGACACCAGCTTACACTGCGAGACTGCACGGATTCGGCGGGCTATACGCTAGTGCATCGCAGTGTGCCTGTGACAGTGGTGCTACGCCGTGCTCTGCTATACGTGTTCATCGGAGTCGTCCGAGCGGCGGGTCGATGTCGGGTTATTCTCCGTCGATGAACTGGCGGCGGCGTCGTCCGAGTCCAGGTCGACTCCGATCCAGTCGAAGACGTCGTCGTCGTTGGGACACAGTTGGTCGGCGAGTGCGCGGAACATCTGTCGTGCGGCGGCGTGGTCTGGCATGTCGTACGGGCGCAGTGAGCGCGCGTACTGCATGTACGTCGCGAACACCTGCGGCAGACCCGCACACAGCTGGTCCAGTGGCGTCGTCATCTTCAGCTGCGCGATCCGCTCCACCTTCGCCGGACCAGTCAGGTCCTTGATGCCCTGCCACGGCAGACGCCCGGCGGCCAGGTAGATCCACAGGTAGCCGAGCGACTCCATGTCGTCACGGTACGATGGGTCGTGGCCGGCGTGCGCGAACGTGCTGGCAAAGCGCGGGGTGCCGACCAGCGGCCGCGCGAAGCTAAAGCGATTCCGACTGCCTTGCACAAACATCTTGGCGACGGGCTTCTTGGACTGGCCGAAGTCGATGAGATAGAGTTGATCTTTAGTCGGACCTGGTCCCAACATGAAGTTGGACGGGCTGATGTCTCGATGGACGAAGCCTCGCCCGTGAACGTGGCTGATGATCTCCAGTGTCTGGTCGACGATCATGAGCATCGTCTTCATCGTGAACCGGCTGCCAAGCTGTGTCCAGACACTGTACAGGGTGGGGCCTAGCAGCTGCATCACGAGCATCGTGTAGTCGCAGCCGTGCATACCGAACCACGTCACCTCGGCGATGCCCGGACACCCCGCCAGCTTGCGGTAAACATCGCCCTCGTACAGTAGACACTTGCACGACCGAGGACAAGTTGATAGCTCAACCTTCACCGCCACCTTCACCAAACCAACACCAAATCAACGATCATTATACTATTCATTTATATTTCACAGTCTGCAAGAAGCCGGGCTATCAAAAGGCGAACTCAGAAATGTGAAAGGGGCAAGTACACCTGTAGCAGTCTGCAGAAATGTAACTTTACGTCAGGCCTGTCTGCTGCCCTTTTTAAGCTTTTCTTGTTATTAATTTTCTTGTTTTACTAATTTTCCATTTTCACAGGAGCAACCTTCCACCTCTAAATACGCCACTAAATATATAAAATATGATCAATAAAGTACGACAAATGTATACCAGCAAGCATTAGCAACAAAATGGCTCAGTAAGAACAAAACTCATACAAAGTTGAGTAAAAATATTAAGGGACAAAACGATACTGATGATAAATTAACTACACAACAGCATTCTATACGGAAAGAAAGAGTTGTCACCTTGGTGTTGTCTTGGGTGAGTCCAAGGTAGACGTCGCCGAACGAGCCGCTTCCAATGCGTTCGACCAGTCTCGTCTTACAGTTGCAGTCGCCGACCTCCAGCGCTCCTAGCTCCTCGTTCATGATTCTCTGCTCGAGCATCAGCCGTGACTCCGCCATGGTCCGCTCGGCACCGCTGCCGTGCTGAGCGACGGCGTTCAGGTAGCAGTAGACGCCGTCGTCGCGAGGAGACTTCCTGCTGGATGCTGATGCTGATGATGATGTCGGTGATGTTGTCATTGTCGGTGCTGCTGTCGTCGACGTCGCTGGCGTCGTTGGCGCCATTCGTCCCAGCTAGCACTCACCCGGCTGTACGACAGACAAAAATACGTCCAACTCCCACTATCTCGATTTGTTGTGCATGAGATAACAATCTATACACGCCGTGGATTAGTTGCACGCCTCTGATTTTTAATGTGGACTGTCATACGACTTGCTGTGGATGTGCTGCCGATTTGTTCATAGCTTGTTGCATGTGCAAGAAAGGTCGAAACTGTCAACAAATCAAAGCAAGTGGAGTTTTCCATTTTCACAGGAGCAACATTCCACCCCTAAATACGCCACTGAATATTAAAAATGTGATCAATAAAAAATAACAATCGCACACCGCGGTCGCACTCGTAGACCAATTTCCATGCATATAGCACAATGTTGGCAGTGGTATCGTATAACGGGTGAACTTGAATCATTACCTCGAACCTGACCAAAAAATTGAACGGTCGACAGTAGCCTAATCTGTTGTCGAATGTTACGTGCCATCTTTGTGCCACACATTTTCAAAGTTGGTGGACATTTGACGGTGTGACAAAAACTATTTTGCACAGTTTTTTTACACTAGGACACAGTTATAGCTCTAATTTCCATATTTCCTCTTTTTATAATTTTACCACAGCACAATTTATTTTTCTTTGTACAGCTATCTGTTGAAAAGTGAACGAATATCGCTTTGTATAGGCCTAATACTCGCATGCTACAGCCTATACGCCTTATGAGCGCAATGACCTTCATACATGTAACTATACAAGGGCCTATAGTCGAATAGGCCTACAGGCTAATGTCTGTCATGTAGGCCTATATAATAGGCTATACACTACGGAGCGGACGAACACGCATGCAACTAAATGCGAAGGCGCAATAAAACTTACGCAATAAAACGTGCGCAATATAGGCTGTACGCAAGTTGCGTGTAGAAAAAACACTGAAGCAGTGAACAGAAGCCGTGGACTTTGATTGTCAATCTGTTGACAGTCTACACGCAGTAGGGGCCTACCTTCACGTGCACTGTAGAGATGATTTACGTTTTACAATACGCACGCCTATAGCGCGTGCTGATCGACAAGGCCATACGTAACAGGTTAGGCTACTTTTCACTAAAGCGGCGCAAAAAGTAGCATAAACATCGAAATTCACTTGTGAACCACCCTGTGATGATGTATCTATTCTAAAAACTCGTCTGGTCAGTAGTCTTCAACTATTGTTGAAGTTTAAACCACGCCGGTACTCACTCAGATGAAAGAACAAATTAAGTCACCTAAATGAATTAGGCCTACCGGTAACCATGCAGCTCTCCACACATGGCGTGGTCCAACGATGCACGACAGGTTATTCTTCACTAGATACCGCACTACTGGAGAACGCAGTCCAAGCTTATACCACTCCAGACAGTGCGGTAGGCCTATCGTAGTTAAACCACGCTTAGATTGCCCAGGCTACACCGTCGTTTGCTTTATGACGCACGACTGCAGTACAAAACTGAAAACGTTAGCAGTGCAAGCCAAGTGTGGTTAAACACAAATTAGGACCTGCCGTGCCCTGGCCCCCTAGACTGAGCAGTAGAGCCGTCACGGACGCCGCAGGCAGGCAACAACGGGAGACTCCACTTTTTGACTTAGACTTCAGAACTTAGAACAGGTCCACCGTCCAGGGCAACTTCAGGGACTCAGGCCTTCCAACCTAAAGCTATAGGCTAGATCTCTCGTTTGATCCCTGATTTGGCCTCGTTATACCTCTTCGCGAAGTCTTTACCTCCAATTTCTGAAGTCAAGTCCGAGTCCAGCAAAATAAGGACCGAGTCCGACTCGAGTCCGTTGCCGGACTTGCGTACTACATCACCGCTTCTTGGAAACGGAAGCCTTAACGTGGCAGAGAATACGGATCAATAAAAACTAGGCCTACCTTCTGCCGGCGGAGTCGACCACAGAAAACGACTGGAACGATAGCGTTGTTCTTGCTTCAGTTGGCCTGTCTGTCGATGGACTAACGATGAATAGTTAAGTGGGCCAGATAGTGAGTAACAGCAACATCACAGTGAAAACACGCCCTTTGTGCGCCAAGTTACATGTCAAATCGACGTCCTTTACAGGCACAGAAATACAGTTAGGACGTGACCGATCATGACCCAGTTACGAACAGCAAGTGCTCGCCTAGATCTCGGCGTCCTGATTGGTCCGGGCGGTTTACGTCACTGGCCAGATAGCCAATAGCAGCTCGTTATAGCGGACAACGCCTTCGGTATAAGGTCAAAGTCATGAAAACAGGGCCGTATATCGTTGTGTTACTTGTGTCCCATAAATAGTGTGCCCGCAGAATTATGTTACGTCCCACGCAACCACGCAGCCGAACTTTTCGAGTTTGATTTTAGTAGACTACCTTTGACCACAGTATGATAACACTGAATCTGGTCAGACTGCCTTTTACCGCACTGCAACTACAGTGTATAAATAACAGACTGTACGTTATTCCCTACTAATAACCTCCGCCAAGGAGGTAATTCTGCCAGACTTTGTTTGTTTGTTTGCCTGTTAGCAAGATAACTCAAAAAGTTGTGGACGGATCTTTATGAAATTTTGAGCTTATGTCGAAAATGGCAAAAGCTACCAGTGGTTCAATTTTGGGGGTGATCCGAAAGGAATCCTGGATTCTGGATCACTGAGAAATTTTCGTTACCATTGCTTTCAAGTTTCAATGGGGCATAAGGGAAACCGCTGCAAAACCGAAGATGGTGCTGCCACCTAGCGAACAACATTGCCTTGGCGGAGGTATGCGGGCTATGACTGCTTTCTATACTGTGTTTCAAAAAACGGGCACCCTTTTTATTTCTTTCATAATTCACTCAAATCATGATCAATTTACACTGAATTTTTACCAGATGTAGCTGAAGAAATGCTAATTCAAAATATATGGACAAAATGTGGCTGTTAGTTAAATATTCTTTGCTAGTTGTGATGTAATGCTGACGTCATAATGCATCGTGAATACAAGCTTGCTTGTCTCAACTGGTGCTGTCCCTTGTTACTCTGCTTCGATGGTGAATTTTA
>Ga0209367_1009742_pt1 | contig 12975 bp, 6 predicted proteins | sample WorMetLIZISLAND2_FD_187412 | JGI IMG/M metagenome (GOLD analysis project Ga0209367, IMG submission 187412) | Marine gutless worms symbiont microbial communities from Max Planck institute for Marine Microbiology, Germany - Olavius geniculatus... ... | reverse complement strand
AGTTTATACACTTGTTAACGGCAACATTTAAGGACTTGCACATCGAAAACAGCAAAAATTACAAAAGGTGATATTATTCAGCAGCACATTGACACACAGTCAGTGTGATGCGGGCAATATCACCTTCATAATATCACCTAGCATAACTATCACAGTATAATAACATTCTCCTCATTATCATACAATACTACACACTGTAGACGGGCTGCCAAAAAGCAATCGCTTATCGCCCATAGAAACTACCTACAAGAGGTAGCCTCAGCCTGCGCTGTCTGTGATGTACGTCGACAGTCGGTGCCTCGTGTCGAACAGGTCCAGCATGCGGTCATCGCTGGGTGTCAGCCAGCTCTGGCAAACTCTCACATGAAACAGTTTATTGACATGAATGGCGATGACAGCTGGACTGTGTCGTGCAGCAACAAAAAGAACACGTTAAATATTTGCCTATTCTATGTGACATGCGACATATTTATTTCTTAAAAGTTAACTGTCACTTTTGATGTCAAATAACAAAAACATAAAACTTTAGTAAGATAAGCTAAACTGAATATTTTGGTCGTAGAAGATGGCTATGCAGAAAGAGTCAAATGGCGATAATGACGAAGAAAGTGAAGACAAATTCCTGGAGAAAGAAATTAGCAAGTTGCGTTTGGCTAAAAAGACGTTGTTTGAAAAAGCGAGACCAATCAACGAGCAACTTGAGCAGATTGCTCTGCGCGAACGCGAATGCGTTAACAGACAGCAACAGCTCAGAGCTAAGCGTCACGACAGACACCAAGAGAAACAAACACTTCGACGACTGATTGAACAAGAGGCCGAGATAAAACGACTAAAATGTGCAAACATCGCGTGTTCAGACATGAACAAAAAGCTCAAACAGTCGTTGGATCTAGCGGCAAGGCATTCCCGAGCACAGGCACTAAAGATTGACGAACTTAATGCAAAGCTCTCCGCGGAACAACAGCAGCGCTTGCAGAAGACTAAAGCCGCATCAGACACAGCAGCCAGCAGCATCGTGAGAGACCTAGAGACACAGTTGAGTGAGACACGAGAACTGTTAAGCAACACCCAGCAAGAGTTAAGTAAAACTCGGCAACATCTGTCAGACGTGCAGGAGCGACTGACTGTTGCCGAACAATTGACAGCAGCAACTCAGCAACGTCAACTTCAGGAGTTCGACAACTCTGAGCAACTACAACTGGAACTGGCTTTAAAACATCAAAAACTAGCACGATCAGGTACGGCGTGTTTACTTTCTAATAACGGCACCTGAAAATATTTTGTGCTGTTTTTTTTTATTTTTCAATTAGAAATACGTTCATTTGAAACGAGGTATTTGTCCCATTTCCACGCTATAGGTAAAGCGTTTCGGCGTTTCACGTTCTTACAAACTTACATGCAAATTTAAAAAAAAACTTTCACAGTATTTACAATGCATAACGGTTGGTTGCCATGGCAACAGGGGTCGTTAGAGATAAATATAAATGACATTATCAGACAGTCCGGGCAGAAAATAGAGAGTAGGTGAAAAAGCGTGCATGTAGGCCTATCTTTTATGGGGACTAAGTTATGCCGCTCTAAAATTTCTGTTGGCTGGAATGCAACATTTTAAATTTTTGCATGGTTGCTATGGCAACAAAAGGCAATCGGAGCAATCATACAATAAATTTGTATGACACCATAGAATTGCCAGACCGTAAAAATGGAAGTTAAGTGAAAACAGCTCGCAATTATCACAGGTTTATTTTACTGTGGTAGCCTATAAGAACCTCCCCATTGAAAATGCATTGCGGTGGTAAAAATTGTGGCAACATTTTTACTTCAAACTCGATCTTACTTTTCCGTCCCCAAATAACTGTGCAAAATTTCATATAATCAAATCAAAATTGCGGCCGTAGGAGTGTTTACAAACAGACAGACCGACGCGTGTGATTTCATAATCTGTCCCATGCTATGCTATAGCAATGGGACAAATAATGATGCCAGGAATAACTTTTAAGCAATGACAAAATGCATGTATGCACATTGTTTTTGCGAAAGTCATTAACTTTGCTTTTGTATGCCTGTATTTACAGCCGGTTCTGATGTTGTACGCGGTTTGTACTCGGACTTGACGACGATGTTGGACGCACGTATCGTGTCTGTTCACATGTATCAACGTAACGCGCTGACACTCAAAGAACTGCAGTCAATCCAGTCTCAGTCAGATCGTTCAGTCCAAGCCGCTGAGACGCTGTTAAACATAATCATCAGTCAGCCAGATGCTGTCTACCTGTGTTTCCTCGACGTACTGAAACACACTGGACAGCATCAAGTCTATCAGGCGCTCGTCCAAGGCGGCTACAGAGGTCGGTGAAACATCACATTTCGTGTTTACTAAAATAATATCATTTCGCTTTATGTCATCACACCTCACACAGTAGTGCGAGTGTTGTAAGGACGACCTCCAAAGTCTATGGAAAAGGCAAACTTTGACCCTCAGCCAACCCAAAACGCCTGAACCGATCGTCACCAAATTTGAGTGGCTTGATTACGTCGTGGACTCCTACCACCAAAAAAATTTGGGCTCAATCCGCCTAGGGGATTTTGTACTTTATATAGGTGAAATATACACCCCTTCTGTTCGAAATTTACTACATTTTTTGGTTCTTGAATTCGCCTACAGGCGAGTCCGTTAGACTGATTTTTACGCTTAATACGTCAAATGACGCGGTTCTGCGCAAGAAAGTGCCTTTTTAATGTTACAAAATAAAAATTCAATTTTTGACTCATTTATTTAAAAAATTAGAAAACAATTACACTGGCGCCTATGGGGAGAATTTAAAAAATTTAAACTGCCATAACTTCCGTTGTGTGCAAGACAGAGTCGTAATTTTTGGTTCTAGGATATGGTTTTCGGGGTCGGTTTTATTAACGGTGACATTTATATTTACCCCCGGCTGACCCCCGTTGCCACGGCAACGAAATGTGGGACAAAATTGGCTATAACTCGGCTTGTGTAAAAGATTTTTGCGTCTATAAGGAGGTTTACAGGGATGAGCCATTGAATGCTGCCAATTGCATTTTCCCCGACCGATCCTTGTTGCTATGGCAACATATTTTAAGACAAAATGAACTATATTTCGGCTTGTACAACAAATATCACTTAGATCCTTGCATTTGACGGAAGTGCGGGTTAAGAGTTTGGCAATTAGATGACGTCAGTCGAAGTCTACCGCAGCCAACGTTGATTTCCAGGTATAACGAGCAGCAGTGTAGTAGGAGCAGCAGCAGTAGTAGACACATCCAACGTTCTGTACCCGACCGGAGGTATACTGCGTTGCCTTAAAAAGGTAAAAGGCAAAGATACGGATCCTGATAGCGCATTTTACATGCGTCAGGTTCATTCCCCAACTTTTGTAGGGGAATGAGCCTGATTCTGATGTACAACTGATGATTCTCTGTACAACTGATGTAAAAGTCTGCGTAATGACTATATGGTAATACCGCACAAGCCGTGGAAAACTTACCAGTTTAAAACTGTGTGTAAGGACGATGTGATGATATCAGTTCACTAAAACAACAAAAAATGGGGGCTATGCATATGGCGTCCTTACAAGCTGACTTTAGTTGGTAATCAGATAATTGAAATTTTTTTACAGACACGGCAAATTTCTGACGTGCAGTGACAAATTAACGTTGCCTGTTGAATCTTAGTAACATCAGATTCTCAAGCACAAAGTCTAACATCTTTGAACTGCGCGGATATAGTATAATGCAGCAGCTGTCCTGTAAGAAAATTCGTTCTACAAACGCCGATGAAGCAAGAACACTAAAATGGCAAGACAATTCAACTGTATTTCTACACTGTGTCTCAGAAAACAAATTGTTACATTGCGCAGAGATTATTTGTAGCAGATGGTTCACCTTTGCAGCATCATTTCGACAGAGGGTTCAACGTGGTTTGATAATTTTGAGGTATTAAATATTTTATGCTGAAAACATCAAACAACAAAATAGCTGGCTGATGAGCCTTAAACACGTGTAATCGATGAGAATGCATTTGATCAGTCGATTACTGATTCTGCTTCTGCTATCAGCCATTGACGTTGCATCTAAGCCATTGCGTCTTTGTATGTGGAGCACACTTTGGCATAAATTCTAATTTGCAAGCGAATTGTTATAATTCTGTTAAATAATTTACATTTTAGTGTAATTTGTTCTTAATTAACTCGTTACAGTGTTTACTTGAAACAACAACTCAGCATTATGCAACAATTTGGAGCATCTGTGTTTTACATGGTAGTGCATTGACATAAATTAGGCAAAGTGAAAAATGAGTGCATCTTACATAATTTTGTCGTCTTAGCCATCAACTTGCCAAAAATTACTAAAGTTAGTAAAAATTGTACAAATTTGTGACAAAAACAATTTTGACTGTTTTTTTCTGAGAAACGGTGTATATCAGAAAAAGTTGTGTGTTCTTGCAATCGTCACAATTTATGGCAGAAATGTATTTCGACAGCTTAACATTAGGCAGAACACTCAGCTGTTTGATGAACTTGCTGCAGCATTTTAATAGTTTATCTAGTGCGTATTGTGTTGCGTCTTGCCTTGAAGGTTGGTGTCTTGGTCTCGGTCTTTACACCAAGATCAAGACACTAACTATCAAGACCGAAGCCAAGACCAATACATCAACCCTCAAAACCAAGGCCAAGGCTAAGGCAACAAAGTCTAGGACCAAGACCAAGACCAAGGCAGTAAAAATCTGTCTCAAGGCAGCCTCGAGGGGAGGCATTGCCTAGACTAGAGGCACCGCACCACTGGTCGATTGACCCATTAATAAACCATTGTCTGAAGTGGGTAGGCGATTTGTTCGAGTGGGTGGGCTTTCGTTTACATGGCAAAAATTGCTCTTGTATCTATAGTACAACAGTTTTGTATGCTAAATTTGGTTGCGATGCATTCAGCAGTCAAGTTGTCTACTTTTTAATCACCTGTCATTTTTGTGCAATTTTGTGTTTAGACTACGACGGCCAGTTGTCACATACGAGGGTCATACGACAGCACTACGTGTTTCTGTTGGAGACGTTGGACGGCAAGTTCTCAGGACTTGTCGCCCAACTGTACTCCCAGCAGGTCCTGAGTGCCGTCGAAAGAGATGACATCACGGCTGAGCAGACGTCGTTCAGAGCAAACGAAAAGCTGCTGTCAGCGCTTAGTCGCAAGTCTCCTCAACAGTTCCAACTGTTTCTCGACGCACTCGATAACTGTGCACAGTCACATGTCCGCAACGTCATCACTGGTCGACTAGGTTTGCACTATAATTGCTCGGCATAAGTGAAGCAACGCTGCAAAGTCGCTAAAGCCGCAGCTATATACGCACCGATTTTCCCGCAAGGGTCTCAGGGGTGTCGTTCGTGTTTCTCGGACGAGGAAATCGGACACGTCGGACGACACGGACAACACGTCGGACGACGCGTCCGATTTCCTCGTCATTCACCCCGTCTTGAATCGCACCCTGCACTAACGAATAGATCTGTCCAGCTAGAAAAGGCGTTAAACTAACTGGACGGATGTCAATCCTAGTCTATTTAAGTCTGTAGGCGTACTTTGCGATGATGATACCACGTTCCAATGACTGAAATGTTGACTCCTTTTTGTCGAGTAGGTCGAGGGCAGAGTCAAAAGTCCAGGCTTGCCGTGGATATGAAATTTGCCATCCATATCCGTATCCACAGATTTTCCGTGGATATTCATGAATATATCCATATCCACAGACGCATATCGTGCGTACATAGCCACTGAATTTTCGCGAAATATAGCATTGCCAGAGCGTTCATTCCTCCAGGCATTTCTTTTGTGAAACTGTTTAAAATAAATAAAAGTAAAACAAAAATAAAACACATTTGCATTGAAATATAATTTTAGAAAAGTATTTCTCGGCTGTCATGAAAATCTACCGTACTTATTTTATTGCCCTTCCTATAGCCGACCGTTAGGTTAAGCCTTGGGTACGATATGTCGTCTCTCAGTCGTCTCTTTAACCGTAATAAATATATTGTGGCTAAACAGTACGTCGTAAAAAGTTGGCGATACCGTTGGATAGAGCGCTAACGACTACCTGTAAGTTGTTGAAAGTAACCGTGTTTCTATCGGCAGCTTTTTGGCCGCAATTTGGAATGCAGTGCTTCTGCCTCCAGCCGTCACTTGCGAGCTCCAAATTACCGTATCTTATCCTAGCATTGATTCTAGCGTTCGGTATAGCAGATCACCAGATCGTGTATGGGACTGCAGTCACTCGGGAAAATCACTATCTTTCGGCAACCGGAAGTCGGACACTGGCCTTCAGATATAGGCGGTGCGGTCGGCCCATCGCAACAACAGAGGGGATTTTTGTTCTCCAAGACGCATGTTGCATTGATGTACGCCTACAGGCATAGATAGAGTGAGCGCTTTGAAAAGCACTTGGTTTGTACTTCCTACTAGCATTAAATTTGTTAGGAATTAAAAAACGTTTGCAATTTTGTTACCGTTTGATGAAAAAAATAAAAATAATTTCACAAATTTATGGACCGTTTGTTGCCTATACAACAGTATTCAAACACCATAGATTAAGATCTGTTGCTGCTATAGTGCACATAAATTAATTTAGGCTAACAAAATAATGACGTGTTGATGTCACTGATTATTCATTTGACTCAATAACATAAATAAACGAGAAAATGAAAAGTAAGAACGACACACAAAAAAATATTATATAGAAATAAAACACTTAAATATTCAGTTGAATTAGCAAATGCGACAGCACAATATCCATGGACATATCCACAGGATGACTAAAGTCTGATATCCACACATGGATATATCCATGGATATATCCATATCCACGGCAATTCTGCAAAAGTCACTAGGTGTACGCGATTGGCAGGCAGGCAAAAATACCTCGTCCGGTAAAATCGGAAAGAATGAGCATGCACATTCCGTCCGATTTTCCAGGACGACGTTTTTTAACCTCGGAAGGCCCGGCGACGTCGGACGACACCCGGATGAAGAAATTGGTACGTGCACATACGTGTATTACTTACAGCGTTTTTATTATGTCCGATTTTCTCGTCCTGGAAACTCGGACGACACGGTCGACAACTTGGACGCGAAAGTCGGTGTGTGTAGCCACGGCATAAAAATGAACGGCGCTAAGCGTTTGAGTACAGTTTGACGTAAACGTTTAGCCTATACTTAAAATTTCTGGGAAGCAGACGTCATTCTTATACACGTAGTAACGTAGCAGGTGTTGTTGTAAACAAGTGGTATTTTTGGTTTGGACAAACGTTTTTCCTCCTGTACTCTTTTCTTCATTCAAAATACAGGGTATGCCAAAAAATGACCCAACTTTTTTTTGTTAAAGCTTCGTCAAATCTCCACCAAATTTGATAATTTTTGGCAGGTAGATAGCCAAGACGATTGAATTATGCAAGGTATACTCATTGTCCACCTTATGTAATTTATGTCAACACATTACCGTGTAAAACGCAGATTCTCCAAATTGTTACATTACGCGGTGATTATCAGTATCAGATTGCTCACTTGTGCATTATCAATTCCACAAACGGTGCCACGTGGTTTATTAATTTTGTGGTATTAAACATTTTACGGTGGAAACAGCAGACAACAAAATAACTGATTGATGAACTTAAAACACATTTTATCCATGAATAATGGCCGTGAATTTTGATCTCTTTATCGTTAATGCCGCTGTCAGCCGTGGCGTCACGTCAGTGGCGTCATTTCAGTAAATCGTTGGGGTCTCAGTGATCTTTGAGGGTCAAAGTCTGCCTATCGTGTTGTTTTTGCAGCAGTAGCACTGTTTCAAAAGTACGATTTACAGGGAAAAAGCTAAAATCTTAAATCCTTGGAGGGTCCGTAGACTATTCTAGCCCCCCTCTTTAAATGACGTATCTTTCTCACGTCTAAGCCATTGGGTACACCTTGGACATAAATTCTGATAATTTGAAAGCAAGTTGTTACAAAAACTTATAATTTAGCTGAATATATCACATTTTAGTTTATTGTGTGCTTAATTAAATCGTTAGAACTTTTACGGTAACAACAACTAAGCATTATGCAACAATTTGTAGCATCTGTGTTCTACACGGTAGTGCGTTGACATAAATTAAGTGAGGTAGACAATGAGTGTATTTTAAATATTTTTATCGTATTGGCTATCAGTCTGCCAAAAAGTATTAAATTATTTGGAGATTTGACAAAGTTCTGACAAAAAGAAGTTGGGTCAATTTTTTGGCACACCCAGTAGGTCCAGTCCAGCTAGGATTGTTAAGTTGTTTTCAGCGAAGTCCGGGTCATAGCCCAGCCCGCAAAAGTATTTTGCAGCAATTTTGTTTGCATTGCACGAACTGCATCTGGTGACAACAAGATTTATTTTATTTTTTCCTTTTTAATGTGAAAAACAAATAATATTTTACCTTAAAAAGTTATAAATTAGGCATTTCATTTTAATAAACAACTAGTGTTGTAAAATATTTAAATATTTCAAATATTTAAATACTATTTAAATACGTAGACAGTATTTAACAGCAAGTATTCAAATACTTTCAAATGGCTGGTATTTGAAGCGGTATCTCAATACTTTTAAAGAGTATTTAGTATTGATAAATTTCTAATTACCGTACTTACTCTGGCATTCTATGGCAGTGTTTGCCTGTTTGACAATTCTAAATACTCACTGCAGCACTGTTTGAATGTTAGAACACTTGCACGACAACTATTATGCATTGTGTGGGCCATATCGATGTTTAGCATTATCAAAGATTTCTTTGAGAGTTTATTGTACTCAGCAGACTGCTCTTAGAACAAGCTTTAAGCACTTTAGAGTCATCATCAGAAAGTGTCTTGAATGATGGAAGTGCAGCAACATTGGACGAAGATGACACTGACAAAACGACAAAATAAACCTCGGTGACAAACTGTTTGAAAAACTGACAATGCTGAAAATTAATCAGCATTACTGGTGACTGAGAAATGAATTAATTGATGGTGAGAGATGAACTGATGTCAGATGATTAATGACATTGACAGACATAGTGCATATTAACTTTTGTGATTTTAGTCTGTTAGCGATTAGGTCTACTGATTGATTAGACTGTTACCATTTTGTTGTGTTTTTTCTAAGCTAGGAAATAAAATTTGGCATAGAAAATTTTGTCGTGTAATAGGCCTATTACAGTATTTAAATACTTTACATTTGGTACTTGTCTGGTTGTATTTAAATACTTAGGAAGTATTTGGGAATCTTGGGGATTTAAATATTACTTAAATACTTTGAAAGTTTCAAGTATTTATATTGTATTTAAATATTTTTCTTAAGTATTTGTTACAACACTGTTAGCTTTTATCTAGACTTTTTTATTTTTTGCGAGCCTATTTGGGGAATGGTACTGTATCGTTGACCTACTTGTATCTTATCAGGGAAACGGTGTCCTTCCCAAAATATCGTGGAAGGACGGTGTTTTTCTTCGCATTTCTCTGGACTACACCAGTAGTAGCGAACGGTGACATATTGCACGCAGTTAGTTATTATCACAAGTGTTGAATATATATTAAGTCGAAAGGTTTATCAGTAAATCACGATTTCTTGTGACTTTAAGATAAAATCAGTTTTGGCCACGATTTGTGATTTTTACGGTGATTTTGATTGATCATCGCTTGAAAATCAAACGCATTATTTTGTAACTTCTGGATTATAACTTAAGTCATTCTATGCATAGTTAACGTGGACAGTCATTGTGGGGAAGATGCTTAATTATGCTGCTGCATTCAATCTGGACACCGTCCTGTTACAGCGCCACGGTGATTGTTACGGTATGATGTCCTATGATGATTTGTTGATCGATAATGTGTATTTTACAGATGTACAGAAGCAGCGAACTCAGTCCGACATAGAGTCCATCGACAGTCGCTCCAACACTGAGACCGGTCAGTGAACTTTGCGATTCTTCACTTCCGTAAATGACATAACGTGTGCTTTAAACCATGTAATAATACTGTCCCTCCAAGTTGACATCTTGGCCGAATGTCCGAGTTCTGAAAATGATTTTTTTTCAGAACTATCTGTCCGATTGGTCAATCTAGTTTGTACTAGATTGTACTAGTACTTATAGTACTAGTACTTATAGTACTAGTACTATGTACTAGATTTAGAGGACCGCTGAAGAACAGGTTTGTAGAATAACACTCCGAAACACGACTTTATTAAACAGACTCTACGATGCACACTCTATACAGTTCCAGAAGCAAGTGAAGTCCATCAACTTGACAGACGGCGCTCTAGCCTACCAGTGACGTCATAAGGCGTGTACTTCAGGAAGCCTACTCTGCCTAGTTCCTGGTTAGGGCCGTAGCCCCAGAAGTGCAAATGCATTCTTAAGCTCCTCCTTCAGGCGGATACGAACCGACAAGATGACCTTATAAGGAGCGACGACAGTATCGCTCGTGGCTCTAACATGCACAGGCTATTCCTAGGAACGAAACATAGCTACGACCTTCACCTTAGTTTTTATGGGTAGCTGGCGTTCCAACAACCAAGGACGCTTCGCTATCTTAAGCTTATAGCACCAAATAACCTAGCGAGAAAACATTCCATGCAAAGCCAGTAGCTGCTTAGCTAACGTTAAAAGAACTTTCCTCCATAATGTGCTGGACGTCTTACCTGGTAAGCAACCGTTCTGGGACCGCTCTGGCGTGCTGGAGGACAAGACATTAGTAGAAGCCAATATGCACACGGCACATCACCAGGCATCATTTCTGGCAGCTTCTTCACAACACAGCGGGGACTGGTTGTTTGCTTTGGCGATTGCTTCATGCGGGCTCAAGTTGGACGATGAGGCAGTGAGAGTTGCTGTCGGTCTGAGGCTGGGGTTGGACTTTTGCGTCCCACACAACTGCCACTGTGGCTTCTCAGTTGACGCTCGTTGTCTTCACAGCTTTGTATGCAAGAGAGCTCGGATAGGTCAGCAAGACATCATGCTCTTAACGACTTGGTAGCTCGTAGCTTTGCTTCAGCCGGAGTTCCCGTCACTAAAGAGCCAGCCGGATTATTCCGGTCGGATGGGAAACGTCCAGATGGCGTCTCATTGGTTCCTTGGCAGAGCGGCAAGTCGTTATGTTGGGACTTGCCCACTGGCCGAGTCATACGTCGACAGAGCATCTTACCAGGCAGGTTCAGCAGCAGAGTTGGCAGCCACTCGCAAAGAGAACAAATATGTTGATATTGGCGCCAGTTATATCTTTGAGCCCATTGCCATTGAGACCTTGGGAGTTTTCAATGCATCAGCTCGTCAGCTCCTGGCTGATCTTGGAAGAAGAATGTCAATTAATGCTGGCGAGGTTAGAGAAACCAGTTATTTGTTTCAGAGGATTTCTGTTTTGGTGCAGCGCTTCAATGCTGTTTTGTTGCACGACAGTTTGCCGGCCGCTGACTGCACGTACTGACGATCTTTGTATTGCGTAGTTAATTTTTAGGCTCCCTCGGGAACGGAGTACCGAGGGTCAAAAAAAATAATAATAAGCCTGGCATTGCTGTAGTGAGGTCTCAGTTGGAATATGGTTTGGTGGACGCACGTCAAAAAGCTACGTTTTTGGCTGCTACTGCTCCCCACACTGGTAACTGGCTATCCGCTTTTCCAATTGCAGTGTGTGGTTTGCGCATGGACGATGAAGCAGTTTGTGTGGCGGTAGCACTACGTCTGGGACTAAAGGTCTGTGTACTACATTCTTGCCATTGTGGACAGGACGTCGATGCATGGGGTCTACCTTCTTTTGTGTGCAAGCATGCGCCAGGTAGCATCCAGCGACACCATGCACTCAACGACATCATCGCCCGCGCTTGTGCTACTGCAGGGGTTTCTGTTTCCAAGGAACCATCTGGTCTCTTTCCAGGCGACATTCGAAGGCCTGACGGCATCACCTTGATTCTGTGGCAAGCAGGAAAGGCCCTGGCATGGGACGCTACAGTCACATCTACGCTGGCCGACTCGTATATTCATTAGTCTGCCAGCACAGCTGAAGCGGCGGCCGAATTAGCAGCAGCAAGGAAGGTTTCCAAACATGATGATATTCCAGCCTCTTTTATGTTTCAGCCTGTTGCGCTGGAAACTCTGGGTCCTATCAATGAGTCAGCCATTCGTTTTGTGGAGGATTTGGGCTGCAGAATTTCAGCCGTCTCCAGTGAGGCTCGCGAGAGCGTATTTTTGTTTCAGCGGCTGTCGGTCCTGACGCAGCGCTTTAATGCCATTCTTGTTCGCGACAGTTTTTGTACAAGCGACACATCGGACCTCTGGTCATTCCAGTAGTTTTTTAACGTTTATAGTTTAATTTTTAACCTACGGGATCTTTACTACCGGGGGTACTAATAATAATAATAATAATAATAATAATAATAATAATATAGGCCTAAGCTGTTCGTCCACAAGGCTTACAACATAATCCACGCACTCAAATGGTGTTGGGCTAACGACATGTTTTTAGAGTTGTCATAGCGTTAATTGTTTTAACGCGCTAACGCATTGCGTTATTTTAACGCATGCATTAACACGTTAATAACGCATCGTTAATATTGTTGATATTGTAGGTGGACTACATCGACAGGGTGACTGGAATAAAGCCAACAAAGACATGCCTCTGTTGCAGGACCGTAACAGTAGTGATGGAACGGCAACAAAAGGTAGGTAGGCGTGGTGTAGTGGTAACGTGTCTGATCCGATCAGCGAAGTTACTGTACGCCGGGCCCGGTTAATACTGCAATGGGTGACTGCCTGTGGGCAGGTAAACCATCTCGGGATGTAACCAACGGCCTAGGTCAACTCAGCCTCCCATCCCTCCGGGGTAGGTAAATCGAGTACCGGCCTATCTGGCTGGGGTTAAGGCGGGGCGCGTTCACCTCTGTCGAATGGCAGGTAACACTGTGTGATCCCATATGAC
>Ga0209367_1009741_pt1 | contig 12975 bp, 12 predicted proteins | sample WorMetLIZISLAND2_FD_187412 | JGI IMG/M metagenome (GOLD analysis project Ga0209367, IMG submission 187412) | Marine gutless worms symbiont microbial communities from Max Planck institute for Marine Microbiology, Germany - Olavius geniculatus... ... | reverse complement strand
AAGGTGAGTGTGGAGAAACAGGAGTAGAGTTGTTGAGCAGGGAAAGACGAAGTTTGGAGATTTTATCAGTAAAGAAAGAGGCGAAGCTATCGGCAAGTGAACTGGCTGACGTAAAGGCAGGTAAGGTTGTTAAACAACCACTGCAGTACTACGACAGCAACAACTAATACTATAGTGGCCAAATTAGGGTTAACACTTATTTTGGCTCTGGTTTGCCTTTATTCTTTAAACTGAACTCACTTTGTTCAGTTGATTCTTAAAAAAATAATTAACATTGTTGCAATGAAGTGTCATATCTTCAAGTTAAAACTTGTGCAACATTCGATATCAACGCTGGAAAAGCCTACAGCGCACCTTCAAATCTTTAAGGGATAAAAAACGGGGAAAAAGAGGAAAAAAGACGGAAAGCAAAAAGGAGCAAAGAAAAAGAGGAAAGGGTAAAGAGTAAAGACGACAAGAAGCAAAAGGAAAGAAAAGGGAGGAAGAAAAAAAGGAAAGCTATCATACCAACACTTATTTTTTTCCACTTTGAGCTCTGACTACAACTAATGCTAATATCACTACTACTGTTACTACTACTACTACTACTACTACTACTAGAACGATCGACGTATTGACCAAGTGAGCGAGTGGTACAAACTTTTGGCGCGGGTTTTCCGGTGATGACGACCTCCATAGTGCACGGTTCGCCAGGTCGGACGTGAAGGTCACGAAATGACCTTGTGATCTCCGGCGCGACCCCTCCCTCCACGATGTGGGTCTGTACGGAGTGGCAGGATTCAATAAGACGCATCTTCATAGCGAGTCGGTCGGTAGCTGGTTTGACAATCAGCGTGGCGTAACACTTGGCCTGCCCCGCATCGTTGTTGGCTTTCACCATGTAGTTACCAGCGTCGTCCGCGTGGACCGAGGGTATTGTCAGCGCCTGAAGCTCCTGCTCCGACAGTATCTACAACAACAACGACATTACTACTACAACTACTATACGGACTACTACAACACTCTTTCACCATGTAGTTACTGGCGTCATCGGCATGAACCGAAAGTACTGTCAACACCTAAAGCTCTTGCTCTGACAGTATCTACAACAACGAAAACTACTACTACAACAACAACTACACGCTTTCAGCGTGTAATTACCAGCGTCATCAGCGTAAACCGAGGGTACTGTCAGCATCTGATGCTCCTGCTCTGATAGTATCTACAACAACGACGACCAATACCACTACTACAATAACTTTTACCATGTAATTACCGGCAAACAGCTGCAAGTGTTCGACAGAAACAATTATGGGTGCTTAAAAATACAATTTTGTCCTAAATACCCCCAACTGCACAACTGGACACTTAAACTGTCGGCCACAGTGCTAGAAATTTGAATTGGACAAAATGTGCTAAATGTGTGTTATTCTAATCAAGTAATTACACTGCACTGAATAAAAATGTATGAGCTCGTAATATTTCCCTTGTTCTGATTTCCTTGGGTAGTGCAGAAACAGGCGTTTGGTGAAATGGGTTACCTGGAAGTCAGGTGAGTTGTCAATCTGGTTGCGTCCTCGGAACCATTTGATGGTCGGCGTCGGTTGACCTATCACACGGCACTCAAAACGAACCAGTTCTCCCTCGGTGCCTTCAATGTCTTTAAGCAGCTGAGTGAACTTTGGAGGCACGTCACCCGCAGCAGACAATGACGTGTCACTTAGATCTCCCAGAGCTGCAACGACAACGACAACAACACCAGGATACTACTGCAGATACTATTACAATTCTTCCTTGGTGCAGAATGCAGATGATATCTTTCAACAGCTGAACTTTGAAGTAAAATCACCCGCGGCAGCCAATAACGTGTCACTCAGGTCTCCCCACGCTACAACAACACTGCGATACAACTACAAATACTACTACTACTACTACTGTATTACAACTGTTGTTTCAAACTGTGGCAGATTCGATTCAAGACTGACCCATTTCCGGCGCCATGTTTTACATTGGCTGGATGTCACTGACCGGATTAGGTTCCGGCTGTGCATTCAGGTGTACAAGTGTTGACACAGCATGGCTCCTGGATACCTGATCGATCTCTGCCAGCCAGTCGCCAGCACTGACGGCTGTGGACATCTGCGATCTGCAAGCCGTGGTCAGCTGCAGGTTCCACGAATCAAGATGATCAGGTCCATCTACTTGGAACGTTCTGCCGAACACTCTCGAATGCAGTTCACACTTCTCGTATTACCAGCACATCGAACGCGTTCACGGTTGTTACAGTTAACGCGCTAAATAAATTTCTTACTTATTAATTTACTTACTTACTTACTTACCAAAAAACTACGACAACAACTACTACATACGTTCCACAGTGAGCTGACAACTGGTTGAAGCTGTGCCGTGCTCGTTGGTACCAGTACAAATGTAGTCCCCAGCGTCTTCGAGGTAGACCTCGTGTATGATTAGACTGCATCGACCACAGTCAGTCAACACCTCGATGTCCTTCGACCTTTTCACCGGCTTATCATTGTGCAGCCACGTTATCTAATGCACACAGACACAGCTATACTAGTTGCAGTAGTTGTTGCAGAACAGTAGCACTGGTAATAGCATTAACACTTCGATGTCCTTGGATCTTTTTACAAGTTTGTCATTGTGAAGAGATGTGCCTCCAAAGTTATCTAATGCACATGGACACATCCGTAGTAGTAATAGTAGCAGTAGTAGCAGTAGTATGTAGCAAGACAAACACAAACAGATACCAGCATCTTAAGCTAAATGCATGCGGTTTGGCTTAGTTGGTTGCTTGCATCAACAAAGTTAATCAACACTGGGCCCGGTTAGTACTTGAAGAGTGACTGTCTGCAGGTACGTAACCAGCCACCCAGGTCAACTCAGCCTGGCCATCCATCCGTGGGTAGGCGCAAAGAGTACCAGTGAAAGGCGAAACCTAAACAGGCACACCGCGCGATGCACTAGCACCATATCCGTGGTCTTGCAGTGTAAACCGGTGTCTGGCTGGATGGGGGCTAAGTGGCTCGAGAAAAACATCACGTTTATAAGTCAGAAGCATAGTGTCCTCTTTCAGTTTCTGACCAAAGCCGATCAAAAGATACAGTCAGCCAAGGCCAAAAAAACTATCATAGCCGATGCCACGAGTCCTACAGCACTTAACAGTCACCAGGTAAACTCAGCCTTCCATTTCTCCGGAATAGATAAATCCAGTACCAGCCTGTCTGGTGGAGGTTAAGGTGGGGCGTGTTTACCTGTGTTGAGTGGCAGGTAACACTGTTTTATCCTTTTATGGCAGGTGACGCTCTAAATGAATTTTCCAGATAGAGCAAAGCCATGCACAACCTTTCAACCTTTTACTTAGTTGAAATGTCCATGAGGTCACATGGTCAACGGTGGGCAATGTCTCATTATAATCTGCAAATGCACAATGGTTAATCTTTCTGTAGCAATGAACCTCAACAACAACAACTAACAACAACTACAACAACTATGTCAACTACTACTACTACTACTACTACTATTACTACTACAGTGTAGGCCCCCTACCTGAGGCTCGGGATATCCAGTGATGACACACTCCAGGCGAGTGTGGTTTCCTTCCAGTACCGATCGGTTTTCCAGCGGTTGAGCAAACAGCGGTTTGACTGGTCTCCGTGCCCCGGCTCTGACTGCGGCGGCGTCAATGGCTGGAGCCTCGACCAATGAGAGTTGACATGACGTCCGGGCTTCCCCGCCCAGGTTCCTAGCAATGACCGTGTAGTTGCCGCAGTCCTCGGCAAATACTTCGCGAATGTCCAGGCTTGTATGACCAGCATTCACCGATATCTACACAGACAACGCTACAACTATAGCAACTACTACTACAACTACAATGACCGTGTATTTCCCAGAATCCTTGGCGAACACTTCACAGATGTCAAAGCATTCCCACTGACGTTCACTGATATCTGCACAGACAACAACTACTACTACAGCAACTGCTACCACAACTACAACTACTATGACTGCTACTAAAATGACCGTGTATTTCTCACAATCCGCTGTAATGCTTTGCGGATGTTGAAGCTTCTCCGACCGGCGTTCACTGATGTCTACACAAACAACACTTCGCGAATGTCCAGGCTTGTATGACTGGCGTTCACCAATATCTGCACGGACAACTACAACTGTAGCAACTGCTACTAATACTACTACAACAACTACTACAATAACCGTGTATTTCCCAGAATCCTTGGCGAACACTTCACAGATATCAAGACCTGCCCACCGACGTTCACTGATATCTACACAGACAACAACTATTACTACAGCAACTACTGCTACAACTAAAACAACTACTACTACAACTAACAGTAATACAACAACAACTACTACCACTACTATTAGGTCATACAATCGATCAATCTTTATCGTCGTCATTGTGTCTAGCAAATGACCAAGAGAATGGCAAAAGAACTGATTAAATCGAGTTGTGTGTCTCTGCACAGAGAACCAGCAAATCTGACCAGTTTGCACAATATACTAATAGCACACACACGCACAGTCCATAAGTCCGAACAAAAATCTAAATCTCTCCAGAACAAAATAAGCCAGGAACCACAAGAAAATACCATAGACCTATCTGCAGGAGTGCGGATATGTGGGTGTGTGTTTGATTGTGTTTTACGGTTTTTTTACTTTTAAAAAAAATCTTTTTTTTCTGTGTGCTTGTCTTGTTATCGATTTAATTGTGTGGCCGCCACACCGAAAAAGCCAAAATCCACCATTAAAAATACCCGAAACCCAGAAAAAAACGCGACGATGACGACGACTAATACTAATACCACTACCACTACAACTACTACTATACCTGGTACATGGCACTGGGAAGAATCTGTACGTCGTTACAGAGCCATTGTATCTGGGGTGGGGGTTCCCCGGTGAAGCTGCATTTCAAATGCACTGATTTGCCTTCCTGAACCCGCTCGTCACGTAGCGGCTCCGTGAATTCCGGCTTCGTTATTGCTGTAATAACAACAACGACAACATACAGGCCTACTACCACTACAAACTACTACTACAACTACAACGACTACTATTACTACAACTACAGTGTAGCTCGGGCCCATCGGTGTCGTGGAAAGTTGCAATTTTTGACAGAAGACTGCAAATTTCCGATAGAGGAGATCACGAGAAATAATAAGGACATCAGTGCATTGCAACATCTGTGATGGCTAGGAATAAAACCACGAATTAAAAATAATGTTAGAACGGCGCTATAACTGCTGCTGCAACTATTACCACTATAACTACTACTACCACTACCACTATGACTACTACTACAGTCTACAACTACTACTACTACAACCACTGACCAATGACGTTGACGGTAGCCGATGACGTCACTTCTCCCCCGGGGTTGGTCGCTTTGATCGTGTACACTCCAGAGTGCTTGTTTTTGTCGAGGCGTCGTATCTTGAGGGTGCACGGTTCCCCACTGTTGTTCCCCGGCGTGATGACGTAATCGGGGTCAGCAGGGTCAATGGGTATGCCATCCTTGAACCAAGTCACCGTGGGGTACGGGATGCCGGTAAGGTAGCATTCCAGTAGCAGGGATGTGCCCTCCGGAGCGTCAGATGACTTCAGTGGCTTCGACAGCTGAGGAACGACCACCTTCTGCTGAGTCTCTACACAGCCAGACACCGGTTTACACTGTGAGACCACTTTCGGCTGAGTTTCTTTGTGACAAAAGCAAAAACTACTACTACTACTATTAGAGCAAACTACTATTACAAACTGCTGCAACAACTACTACGACTTCAGGGGCCTCATCATCTGAGAAGCGATCACTTTCTGCTGCATTTTTACACACTAAGGTCCACTCAGCCTTCCATCCCTCCGGGGTAGGTAAATCGAGTACCGGCCTGCCTGGCTGTGGTTAAGGTGAAGCGCGTTCACCTGTGACTGTTATGTGTTATCCTATAAGGCAGGTGACACTCCGTAGCTCTGCGACAAGTTTCCCATGAAAAGCTGCACACGGCCTTTGCCTGTTAGCAGCCAGACGCCAGTTTACACTGCGATACCACCTTCTGCTGTGTTTCTACAAATAAATACAAAAAGGTTAAATGTTGTGTATGTATAGCTCTTTATGCGGCACAGGTCGCCGTGTCGTTGGGTCCTACAATGGGAGGGGCAGCTCGGTAATCCGAAAGTTCGATAACCTGAAAGTTCTAAGGTTCTTTCCTACACACTTCTGCAGACGTTGACTCAATCTCCACATTTCCTCTCAACTTAGAGCAGGGTTAGAATTAGGGTCAAACTTAGGGCTAGAGTGAGCGTTTGGGTTAGGGTGAGGGCTAAAGTTTGTGAAAATGCATGTTGCAGTATACACCTTTGGACTACTAGACACACAATCCAGGGTGTCCAGAGTGCATCTCCACCGGTCAACTCAGCCTTCTATCCTTCACGGCAGCACTTACCTTTAACCCTGACGCTGGCGGTGGTTTCAGCACTGCCCGCGGACGTAGTGGCCTTGCACGTATAGGTTGCAGTATCGTTGGGCCCTACTATGTCCAGGGTGAGACGGCAAAGCCCGTCCTTGTAATCTGTCGTTCCGTGAGTCATTGCGGCACCGTCTTTGTACCATTCGATCAACGGACTGGCCGTGTCACACTCCAGGCGACACTCAAACGTAAACCTACAATACAATGCCATAGAAACTCGGCCTTCTATCCCTCCCTAACAGCAGCAATAACTCAGCCCTGTATCCTTCCCCAGCACCGTGTTTAAACCACGTGATCAGATCACGTGTAAACCTACACACAACCCAGCGTCTTGTAGTCCTGTAGTAGTATACTCTAGTACACGGTGTCCGACAAAAACTGGTACACCAAGCTTGACCAACAACTTTGCAAAAAGTCAACTGATTTTAAAAATTCTTTCACTGGCTAAATTTGCGATAAAAATGTCACTAAAGACCCATCACATCCAATACGTGTTGTTACACTACCTTGCAAAAATATATTCGGAATATTCATCGATCATGTAGTTTGAATCAACGAAACTTTATTCAATTCTATTACTCCAGTTGCTGTGTGAAATACTCGAGATCTCTTGTAGACTATAAGTCAGCAATACTGGTTCAGCACACACAAAACATGATAGTTTACCGCATTCGTGTTTTACAAGGTAGTGTTCCAACCCGTTTTCGGTGTGGTGAAATTTTAAATGACAGTTTTATCACAAATTTCCCAAAGATTCTGCCAGCGAAAAAATTTTGACAATCCGTCCAAAATGATCGATCGAGTTTGGTGCACCACTTTTTGGGACAAAGTGAAGTAGCATCAGCACCGTAGACCACATCAGTTGATTAAACTAGAAATTCGGGACAGGGCCCAACGTGGACCGCCCGACTACGAAGTCCAATTGGAGGAAATCTAAAATGTCTTTCCCTCCTAATCCCTTCAACAGATCTCGCTGAAATTTGGCCTCGTATTTTTCCAGGCAAAGGTCCTTCTTATCCCAAATTTTGGTCTTGGTTCGCTGTCTAATTACGGGTGTCGTAGTAGTAGTAGTAGTGTGACTGTGAGTAATAATTGTTGTTGTAGTAGTAGAAGTAACTGTACAAAGCAGCAACAGAATAGACCTATTAGTAGTAGTAGCAGCAGTGCGTGTAGTAGTAAAACCTACTCACAGATGTCCGTCCATAAGTTCGACGTTGTTGAACCTACATACTCACAGCACTAAGCAAGTAAGTAAGTGAGTGAGTAAGTGCATATTTAGAGTGCACAAGTTCAGCCAGTGGCCGAATCTGAGGCATTTGGCTGAGCCGCTAGGGAGAGCAGTAGGGCATATAGCAGCCGACTTACGAATGTAGTAGTAGTGTGAGTAATAGTAGTAGTAGTTGTTGTTGTAGTTTGTAGTAGTAGCTGTAGTAGTTACGTACATGTGTCCATCCATCCATGAGCTTGACGTCGCTAAGCAGTTGTACAAAGCAACAGGCTACTACTAATATTCGTAGTAGTAGTAGCAGTAGCAGTAGTTATTGTTGTTGTATAGTTTGTAGTAGTTTGTACAGGCGTCCATCCATCAGGTCGACGTTGTTAAGCGGTTGTACAAAGCAACAAACAACAGCAACAGCAACAACAACAACAACAACAACAACTACTACTACTACTACTAGAAACAGTAACTGTTATTGTTGTAGTAGTAGTAGTAGTTGTAGTAGTTACGTACGGGTGTCCGTCCATCAGCTCCGCATTGTTAAGCGGTTGCACAAAGCGAGGCTGTCGAGGTGCTTTCTGTTCAACCACTGCACCCACTTGAGCCAGGATTTGCTACAAACACATTCACTGTAGTAGTAGTCGTAGTAGCAGTAGTAGTAGTATTTCCTGCCTAGTAGCCACTACACCAAAGATACATCCCTATAGTGTTCGTCCAATAGACAATAACAACCGAATGATACAATATTCTGCTTCTACAAATTCTGTTGTAGCTATAACTTTAAAAATATGTCCACCACGTGACCCTATGCAAGACCCTGACCTTTAACCTTCTGAACTAAAATCTGACACAATTTCTACCCAATCAGCCACACTAGGCCCTCACCTTGCAACTCGTAAGCTACTAATCATTTCTTGTCCAGCTGAGCGTAAGAGGCTGAGTTGACCTAAAACGCAAGGTTGATGTTGCTCTTTAATGACTCGAAAAAGATGCAGCCTGCAAACTCTAAGCTACGTGACCAATACTACAACTAAAACAACTACCACTGCTACAACAGTTCTCGTGTAGCACTAAGTTACTACTACAACTATGCTAGATTACTACTACATGTACAGCAGTGATACCTCGGCCTTTATTGAAATTACTACGCAGTACGGCCAGCTTTTTAACAGCTATAACATACTAGTACCACTTCTTCTACTACTACTACTACTACTACATACCTCGGTCTTGTTAAGGTTATTACGCAGCACGGCCAGCTCTTCAACAGCTTTTACGAAAGCATTGAACATATCCTGATTCTTGTCAAGCAGTGGCTGAAGCTTCTCCGGACCAGCAACCGACCCTGCCAGCCACAAAAGTCAAAAATACAAGTTATCAATAGCACTTCATGTGAAAGCCATCTCAGAGCTACGGAGCGTCACCTGCCATATGAGATCACGCAGTAGTACTTGCCACCCGACACAGCTGAACGTGCCGCGCCTTAACCGTTGCCAGACAGACCAGTACTCGATTTACCTACGCCGGAAGGATGAAAGACTGAGTTGACATAGTGTTGATTATATACCGAAATGGTTCACCTGTCCACAGACAGATAGTCAGCCATTTAATAGCCATCTGACTGGGAGTTAAAGCCACGGCCTTTAAATCGTTAGTTAACGTCCTAAACGTTACGCCACCTAGCCATAACGATAACTGTGATGATAATGATAAGCTAGTCTGACGCAACAAGTTACTGAGTCGTTCAGCAATTTGACAACAGAATCAAGCGGACGTTTCTAGCTCTGCCTGTAGATAAACTAACTCTGCAAGCTGTAAGTTTAATACGTCAGCAATTTTCACTTTGTGCACTTTATGTGAGCTGAAAATTGGCACAAGGGTTACTTTGGCCCAAGAAACCACGCCATATAGAATAAACAGACAGATGGAAATTATACGAGACAGATAATGTGACTCATTAAGCACCATGCATAAAGTAGAAATTGTAACTTGTAACAAAATTAGTAGTGGTGATAGTAGTAGTAGTAGTAGTACTAAGTGTAGTAATAGTATGTGTCGTAGTAATAGTAGTAGTAACGGACATACCGTAGAGATCGGTAACAATGCGGTCCATGGCATTCAATCTGGCGTCCTGGTCTTTGTAGCCTTCCATTCGATAGTTTTCAATCTTCTTTATTAGTCGATCCACATCATCAGTAGTAGCACAGTGGGGAGCCTCACGACTGATTCCCTGCAGGAATATAGCTGCCTCTCCGATCCACCCCTCACACTACAACAACAACAACAACTGTAATAGTAACACGTATAGTAGTAATAGTAACAGTAGTACATGTAGGTAGAAGCAGCAAATCTGACAGATGCAATTGACATTGTGAGCTAAAAATAGGCATTCCATTAGGCTCCACAATAAACAAAAGAGAAAACTACACGCAATAACAAGATCCACAGTAGCATGACAACAAATGATATCATTGTGGAAAGTCCGCCCAACTTTTCGTTTGTACTTGCGAAATGGCAGCATAGGACTGACGGTTTGGCTGCAATTTGCAACTTATGTTTTGGCTGGGGGTTCAATCCCCAAATTTTCCCTCCCCCCTGGGGGATCAGGGTCCCCCATCTAACACAATGTGTCACCGGACCCAGCAAGTGTACCTGTCAAATAACATCTAAATCCGTCAAATGGTGTAGGCGTAATGCACGAATGTGACAGATGACAGACAGGCAGACCACGCTACGGAGAAGTGTGTAGCATTAGGTGCAATTGTGTGCGCTGCAAAAAGCAATTTCGTGTAATAATGCTTTGTGTATAATTTGGTACTGGTGGTCAAATGGCGGTGACGCTCTGCGGCTCGGAAGGTAACCGTAGGTCTGGCGTCGCACTGACCATATGCCACGGACAAAGTGGTATATCCACCTACAACTCAACGGCCAATGTCTGAGAGATGAGCACACCGCCGATGCTTCTTATGGGGTATGGATTACAGTGTAGTAGTAACGGTGTAGTAGTTACCGCTTGCCAGTTCTCAAAGAACTTGGCAGAGTCTGCGAGCGCTAGTCCGTAGGCTCGGATGCTGTTATAGAAAGTTCTCCATCGTCTCTCCGTTTCGTCCACCTCGTGCCGGATACGACGCGAATCCAGCGCCGGGTCCTTCATCATTCTGTCTGCGGTGGTAATAAACTCCCGCACCCGGCCCTCCACGCCGTCTGCGGCCTTTACGAGTGCGTTAAAAGCTTCGGCGATCAGCTGAACTGAGGACAGAGAGTTCCCATAGTTACCCTGACGCATATCCAGCTGTCGCTGTAGCTCGTCAAGCTCGTCTTGCAACTACAACACATCGTGTAGTAGTAGTTGTAGTAGTAGCAGTAGTTTGAGTACTACGTCGTCTCTGCCCGTTTAACGCTTTCTCATGAGATACTACTACAGGATACTACTAAAAATACTTACTACTACTACTACTACATCTGTTAGGCTATCTGTTTAAGGTCGAAACGGAACTGGCAGACTTAAAAGTTCTGTTGCCATCCCATGCCTTCCCGAGACGGTATGACTAATTACCACAACAAACCACAACTGGGCCACAACATACCACAACGGGCCACAAACTGACCACAACGGATTACGGCAAACCCCCAATTATTTTGGATGGATGGCGAAGACGTCAGAGAAAACGACGTAGAAGACGGCGCGAAGGACGCACCGATGGCAAAGAAAAGAGATATCTCTCCGCTTTTGCTGTCGTCTTCGCTGTCTGTTCATTTTTTCGTTGACTTTCCATCTCGTTCAACTTCGACGTCGTCAACTCCACATCGCAGCCCATTCGCCTTTGCCATCCAATCGCCGATCTTGGCCTTGGCCATCGACATACCGTCCGTTTGTCTTACCGTATCCGTCGTCTGCGCCGTTCGTTCATCTTTAACGTCGTCTTCTACGTCGTCTTCTTCGTCGTTATGGTCCACTGTGGTGCGTTTTAGTTAGCTTGTAGAACCCGCTGTGGTTTGCTGTGGTCCATTGTGGTAATTAGTCATACCCCTCCAGAGATACTACTACAGGATACTACTACAAAATGTGACTACTACTACTACTAATACTACCTGTTTGAGGTCAAAGCGGAACTGGCAGACTTGGAAGTTTTGTTCCAGACGACGTCTCTGGTCATCCCATGCCTTTTCCCAAGCATGCCGCTTGTCCTCTGTCAACTGAAGGACCTTTTGTACTTCGTCCTTAGCCAGCGACTCCGAATCCTACAAACCATGCCAGGATAGTACTACAAAATAATACTACACACCACGCCAGGATATACCACACACCACCAAAGTAGATACTACTTAAGGTCTCTGCCCCACAGCGGGTGGTCTGTCCCCATGTTAAAACCTTATCTCGGCCTCCAAAACGGTGACTCAACCCTACCAAGAATAGCTATTTTGACGAGTGTGTCAGCAAAAAATATTTATTTTCATGACTCACTCCAGCATAACCCTAACTTTTCGCTGTAGTTCGTGACGGGTGAAAGCCACTTGGCACCGTTCCAACCCTAGCCTTAACCCTAACCCTAACCCTAACCCTAACCCTAGTCGGAAGTTATCGTCATCTTCTAAAAATAGCGCTCCTAAACCAGGTCGTCAACCCTAACCGGAAGTTCTTCGCCCTGGCGTCAGCAATTTGTAAAGACCCAGGTAGGCGGGTGAGCTACCGCCTTCTCGGCGCGTGGTATGACGTCATCTGGAAGTCGGTGGGTGCGTGTAGGCACGTTATACCTATTTTTAGCACGGTGCCCCTAGGCTCGTAATGGCTATTTTTAGTACAACCTTCTAAGTAGTGACGTCATCCGGAAGTTGGAAGTTGGAAGTTTTCGAATTTTTCAAATAAATAAGCCAAAAATTAAATTTTTATTTGGTAACATTAAAAAAGCACTTCCTTGCGCATAACCGCGTCATTTGACGTATTAAGCGTAAAATTGGTCTAACAAACTGAACGCCTGTAGGCGAGTTCAAGAACAAAAAATGTATAGTAAATTTCGAACAGGAGGGGTGTATGTTTCACCTATATGGGAAGCAAAAACCCTTGGGCGGATTGAACCCAAATTTTTTGGTGGTAGGAGTCTACGACGTAATCACGCCATTCAAATTTGGTGACGATCGGTTCAGGGGTTTTTGGTTGGCTGAGGGTCAAATTTTGCCTTTTACCATAGACTTTAAAGGTCGTCCTTACAACACTCACACTATAGTGTGAGGTGTGATATGGCGCCTCAAAAATAATGGGGTCACGAGTTTGAC
>Ga0209367_1009740_pt1 | contig 12975 bp, 10 predicted proteins | sample WorMetLIZISLAND2_FD_187412 | JGI IMG/M metagenome (GOLD analysis project Ga0209367, IMG submission 187412) | Marine gutless worms symbiont microbial communities from Max Planck institute for Marine Microbiology, Germany - Olavius geniculatus... ... | reverse complement strand
GTTAAGTAGTTAATTAATTAATCAAAATTTTTAATTGACTGCATTGTATTGGTTAAGAGTACATTTTTTGAAGCCGCTATGAATTTAATTTACCAAAGAGACTACCGGACTGATCAGCTCAATGGCGTTGTGGGTTAAAAAGTGCACAGGGCAATAAGCTGCAGATTTCCAACAGACGCTCAAATTTCGGACAGATGGATTTAGATTACCAACAGAGGAGATGCTGAAAATTTTAATTATTTTTCAGTTAAGTCTCCCTAAATTAAGGGAGAGGTTTTAGCCTTAAATTTTGCATATTTGGGTGAAAATTTGCGAACAAAAAAAATTTTTAAACAATTTTCTGACAGTTGAAAATGGGGGGGGAATTGCACTTTTGGCCTGTTCTATCTACAACATCTTTAGATCAACTCATATGTGTCATTGCTTGTGTTAGGCCGTTCATGCAAAAGATCTATGCAGAGGCTGCTGCAAAGCAAAAGACCCAGTAATGTGTCTTTGTTATTGGATGGCACTGCGTCAGGAAAGCTGTACGAATATATGGTGCTTTGGTTATATTTTATGCCAGTTTTGTTATCTGAAACATCGTATCTTGTTACTGATACAGACCAGCATGTACTGCATTTGTGTACTATGAAAATGCCAAAAAATGTTGCATATTATTCTGTGATGTGAAAAATTTTGGTTGAAAGATATGAGGTTTCACCGCTTACTTTTTACCCACTTTAAAATGCAATGTATTATTTATTATTCTACTAATTTTGGCTGGCATCGTTGATCTCGGACTTGGTCTTAAAGAGCTTGATTTTGATTCTGAGATTTTGGTCTTGCTTATGTTGTTGATACAGTTCCACTTTTTATGTTTCTTTTGATAAGCCAGACAGATAAAAGGACACTTATGTTATGTCTATTTGTAGCATGTTTGGTTATCTGATTCTGTCTTTGTTGAACCTAATTTGATTTCTGAGTTATTGCTTGTTTAACATAACTATGTCTACCTGCTTCTATTCTGTAGAGGTTGGGTAGATTTCCAGTTGAATTTTTGTGTACTAATTCTGTTCTTCATGTATATGTGTGATATACATATTTAATAAATAAGTGTTCTGTTATAAATAATAATTGTAGATTAATTATGTGTGCATGTGCGGTGTGATGCATTGGAAAATTTAGATAACTTATTGTTAGTAGTAGATTCCATGATGTGAGATATAAGTCATATAACTGCAAATTGCCAATATATTTATATGCATGAAATTCTTTAATGGCGATGTACTCGGAAAACAAATATTATTGCATTGACAACTATATTACACAGTTAATAGTATTAATATCTAACAGTATTAAAAGTACTGGCACGTAGATTGAATGCATTTGGTGTGCACTTGTTATTTTGTCTTACATTTAACTGCCCGTATAGTTATTATAACTGCTGGCAGTTATTTTATGTGCAATATTATCATTTTTTTCTAGCATCACTTAACATTTTTGGTGCATGATACTTACCATTGCAGTTATAGCTTGAAGATTTATAGTAAAACATATATTTTTTAATTAAATTAACGTTTACATGTGTTTTATTAACTGTGATGTGTTAATGTCATCAGCAACAGTAGACATACAGGACAAGGTTAGTTCTAGTTTCAAATGCGAAAAACATAAACATGTTGGGAACCTGTAATTGAATATTTTCTTTCGGATGGGGCACAACAAATGCATATAAACAGGATGGCTACTTACCTGGAAAAGTCGGGGAATTTTAAAGTGGCCTGGAAAGTCAGAAAAAAATGAAATAAGTTGGGGATTTATTAAAGTTTTTCAAAAAAAGAAAATTATGTTTTCAAGTTAAGATTGATGATGTCTGGATCCTTTTAGGCTACACAGTGTAGATATTTAGTTTTTACAGTATCAAAAGAAATACACTCTCAAAAAACTATCCTTTCTTCTTTCTTTCTTTATTCGTTTGAAATCAAGTAGTGCAAATAAATCACATCATAGACAGCAACAAACATTCAAACAGGACAACCAGGTAAGTAAAAGTCATTACGCTGACGGTTGCCCCAACTAAACGTAACATAGGCCTAATCTAATACGACAAACATAATATGACAAACATAATATACCCAAGACATTAAGACAAGTATTAAAAACATTTCAAAAACGATGACAAATCAACCAATTCTATAGTTCTTTTAAACGACATTTTTGACTGTAACTTGAAAACCAATTATCAGACTAATAATTTTTGGTACAAATATTCCTGACACAACTGCACTGAACCATGAAAATTTTGATTACTGATTTTTGACACAATGGAATCGAAAACGAAACTGAACATCTCAGGGAAAATTTTCAACCACCGTCATGTGACATATATATAACTAGGTCAGGTTCAGATGAGTGATAATGGCGGAAGTTAGCGATGAAAGAGTTAGTTTTGGCAAATTAACTCGATCTCACGCACAATATGGAACGACGTCGTCTGCAACGAATAGTCGTATAGACAACGCAATGACTTTTATAACGCACGCAGTGCAAACTGGCGACACGTTGCAGGGAATTGCTGTAAAATATGGAGTCGCGGTAAGCGTAGGTGTTTTGACGACGGGCGTTTTGGGGGCCCAGACACTGCTAGGGACGCATGCAGGCTGCATGGGTCACGTGCTGTCGGTTGATAGTCTAATGATTAGCGCGTCGGACTAAATGATCGCCAGGTTACGGTTCAACTCTCAGCCATTCCACTATCAAGCAACAACCCTGGGCATGTTGTTCACACATAACAGTCCCTCTTTGGGGGCCGTGCGGATGAAGTAACTGAAGCTAATAGCAGGAATGGCAATTTGTCGAATAAGCTGAGAAAAATATGCAGCGAATGAATCTGCGTATTTTCAATTGCGGCATATTTTTACAAGAGTACTGCAGAATGTCGATGACCGAATGAATGTCATAGCATGACGAATGCTGAGAATGTGCCAGTGTTTTACAATGGATATGGCCCACTTGGAGCATTGCGTACATTATGCCTATATGCAGGATGCATAATAATGCTGGCATGCAGGATGCATATGATCTTTAGTATGGCCTTTGCATAAGAGATGTGGTCTCGAGACAGTGGTCTTGGTCACTATGTGAAATGTACAGTAATGTCAATTAAAAGATGCTTAATCTGTTAAATTGTAGAAGTTTGCTGAGATTTAAAAGTATCTGATGCACTGTGTTATGTTTCAGATTGAGCAGATTAAAAGAGCAAACAACCTCTGGACAAATGACAGTTTGTTTCTTCGCCACCATCTGGTAATACCCGTGCCTTGTGGCAGTTCTGAGCAGCGTAGTTTCTCAGGGCCAATCATCAATAGTGAACAGTTGCCTCATTTCTCTTCGGGTTTTTCCAAAGTGTCAACGACTCCTTACAGACATGTGAAGAGGTTACAACGATCTCAATCGACCGATGGTTCTGCAACAGTTGCATTAATGACTGAAGTTGAAGACGACTTGAATCAAATAGACATTGCCAAGTACTTCAGCAAGTACGATTCGCTGCTTGCTAAACTGAAAAACGATGCATTACAATCAAACACCAAGTAAGATGTAGTTATGGTAGTTATGGTTATACCATATCTATGAATGTATTATATCTCCAGTATTTTTCCATGTTCGGTTGTTTTTCATTTGCACGATCAGTCTTATAGGCCTTATTTTATGTTTTTTTCTGTATAGCCAATTGGGCACTTGCTAGTGCAGACTTGCCTTGGCATTCTTTTGACATTAATGCTGTTTTGATTTTTTAACTGCTGTCATACTGTGCTGATAGTGTGTTAATGAAGTGTTTTCTTTGCACATTTTCCAAGAAAGGTTGTGGTAATACTAACTGATCTTCATCATGTTGTAAGTGTTTTGATGATATGGAATAACACAGTGGCTACACTAACATCACTCAAGATACTGGCTACTTTGACATTGTCCGCAACCTTTGTTAATCTCTTGCAGTGTAGTATTTTTAATACATTATGGTAACGGTTTTTACTACATAAATGATATTAGTGTAGTCTCCATTAAGCCCAGATTTCATTGTGTCGACTTTGCAACAAAGTCGGCGAACTTCGTTGCAGACACAAATCATGAAAGTCTATGACACAAATCATGTCGCCGACATTCATGATTTGTGTCGTGAAATTTTCGTGATTTTTGTCCAACTGTGGCGGACTTTGTCGCCAACTTTCCCCATGCATTGTAACGGAAAAAATTCCATTACAGCGACACAAACGGATTTGTCACGGACTTGTCGCAAATATCTGGACATGTTGAAATGGTTTGTGTCCACGACTTTCCCGAGGGAAGTTTCGATGAAAGTCGGCGTAATGGAATTTGGGCTTTACCAGTATTTTCATGCATTTGGAGAAGTACAAGGATGATAGAAATGATTAGTTAATTACAGATCACTTCCTTGCTTGCATTTTCATGTTTACATGCATATTGTCGAACAGACACTATATAGTATCTGGCTGTGACTTAATTGATCGTTGGACGTTGTTCCGTGACAAATCAGTGTGGGATGTGTAAGATTTTTGTTTTCTTTTTATAAAATACCCTGATACCAGGTTAATTTTGTATTTTTGTAACTTGTCAGTTTCTTTGCATTACATTGTATACATTAATGCATTTGTGGGTCATATTTGTATTCTTATGAGTTCTAATGATGCTATTTTGTAGTACCAGATTTACTAAAAATCTGGGGTCAACCTCAATCACTTTGTCAGCACAGCAGTTGGCCATGGCATAATATCTTACTAGCAACTTTTAGGTTGTTTTTGTTTTTTAAGTTCTGAGTTTTGTGTATTACTTTATAATTGTTTTAAAGGTCCGTGGACACCAAAATTGACATATACATTTTATCCATTTTCCTGAAAGTGCAGAATTTTCTGATAACTTTGACAGTAATATCGGCGCCCAGTGCTTTGTCAACACGGAAAAATTTACCTTTGAAGTCAACGATCTACGAAAACAATGTAGAAAACGCGCCGTCATGATGGCCCATGGTGACGTCATGAGTTTAGCCTATAGACGTCATGAATATTAATGGCCTAGCCTAAGAATGATGACGTCGTCGGCTAGGCCATTAACATTCATGGTTTATATGGGCTAGGGTCATGACGTCACCACGGGCACTGATAGATTAGAATATTTTTGCATAATGTAACGTAATGCCGCATTTCGTTTGAAATCACACATTAATTTAATATATTTATGAAGCTCAAATCAACATATTATATATGCGACGTTAAATGTCTAATTTAAATCTACAGAAATTGCGTGAGTGAGTTTGACCGTGGCCATGGACCTTTAAATGTGTGATTGCTGCTGTGTTGCTGTGTTTTTTCAAAAGGGACTGTGCAGAGTGTGTACCTCTACCAGGGAAAATTGTCTTAAAACATGGGAGTTGTTCACTCCTATATTGCCATTGTGCATAAGTTTCATTAACTTGCCAACTTATACTGCAAACTCCCAGTTTGCTGTAGCTGCCAATAGGAGAGAATCTGGGAAAATAACACAGGCTCTGTGAAAGAATATGAGATTCTGTATTTATTTTTATCATCAAAATCGGTTGATATTTTAAAGATAATTTTCATACTGACTGTTCCAGTAATAGAACTTTGGCAGAGGTAATGGCAGATTTTGTCTAGTGTCATGGTGCTATTGTACAAGTGCCACTGGACACTGATAGAAAATAGTAGACAGCTAAGTGTGTTGATATTGAATCAAAAATCTCAGAGAATATTATGCAGTATTGTTTGTTTTGATGATGCCGGATACTTACAGCAAATGCTACCAGAGATTGTTTGCTTTGATTTACATGATTTACTGAACGTTTTACTGTCATATTTTATAAATTTTTACAGACAGTCTTAAGTTTGATCAAGTTGTCTACAGTGGCTCATGACATTCTGTTTGTAATCTAATGCACGCTTTTAAATTGTAAATTTCACAAAACTTTGTTGGCCTTATTTCAGCTTCCATGATTTTCGGATGGCTTGCACCATGTCTTCGAAGCTATTTCTGGTTTTAGACACTGTTACTCATCTCATCGCTTCAGATGCATCTCATACTTGTTAATTGCTGCAACTATATGTAACTGTTAGCTGGTTTGCTTTCTTGTTCTAGTTGTAATTATGTTTGGTTTGCTTTTATGATGTAGATTTAAGCTGGTTTCTACCATTAGTTTTTAACAATTTTTTTTGCTCTGTTCAAGCGAGTTTATCTAAGACAGACACACTGATGATGAAAGATGACTAATATGTATGATGTTAGAGATGAGACTTGTTGCAATGATGTTGAATGCCTCTGTGATGTGTATTGGATAATGCATTGGATGCATACTGTTCACTGTTCAATGGTCTTTAAAAGAATAAACGTAGTTTGTTTTAATTTTTGGTAATACATATGATCATGATGATCATTGCAATGATGTTGAATGCCTCTGTGATGTGTATTGGATAATGCATTGGATGCATACTGTTCACTGTTCAATGGTCTTTAAAAGAATAAACGTAGTTTGTTTTAATTTTTGGTAATACATATGATCATTACACATTTCAGTTTTCAAAACCAGTTGGATTTTGCCAGATTTACAGCTCATTAAACAGAACTGACCTGTCCACAAGTTGTAAATACTTCTAGATACTATCCAATCGCTGAAAAATTTGCTAATTCATGGTTCAAGCTTTTAAAAAAATTTCACTTAACCGTGTTCAAATATTTTAGAAGAAGAAGAAACTAAAATCGGATTAAGTTTGGGGCGGGTTTTGGGGTTGATTTTTTAGACGGGTTTACCCAATAAAACCCACTTTTTAGGGGCATGTGCCCAGGGTGTTTTAACGCTGCTGTATTCTATTAGTGACTTTAATGTTAACAAATTTTAACAAAAAGTTAATAAATTTTACACTTACCAATATTTCATCAACTCAGACAACATGACAAACACACAGCTAACAAATTCACATTTTTAATCTTTCAACAAAACTTCCCAAAAACAATTAACCCCAGACAATTTACAAATATCAGATAGATGCTGAACAGCATGGTAGAAATTCAGTATATATAGCAACACAACAAATGAAAGTGTATTTAAATTAGTCCTCTACAATTGCAGATATACCTACTGTACATTTTATGTGATATTAATGCAGTGTTACTAGTATGCAAGCAACACATCAAATCTTTTTTATTCCGCAAAAAAATTTTGCATGCAAAAAGTAAGTAATCGAACACTAATGGTCGCATGTTGATGCAGTGACACTGTCATGCATGGTGCACGGGTTTCCCATGCCGCACAGGATGGGTTTTTCCCCAATGCCGCATGGGTTATCCCCAGTGTCTCCATGCATCATCATAGCTGGATATGTAAAAACGACGTTGAGTAATGAAGAGAGAAGTCACGCATGCTGCAAACGAGCAGCGGTGCATTGTGGGTCAGTTACAGCAGCCTCGCTTGCGGTCGGCGGAGTTGTCGGTCGGTGCTACAGTGATTGTCTGAACGTTGCTGCTCGGAGTGTGGTAATCGTCACCACCCTCGCGCATCTGTCGCTGTGACACTATCTTGTAGATCTCTGCGCCACAACACACACGACACGTAGACAAATCAGGGTGGCCACAAAGTAGGAGAAAAAAATTCCTGAACTTTCCAGGTTTTTCTAGAGCCAAAAACTTACTTCTCCCTAGGTTATCGCAACAAAAATATAATTGTAACAAAGGTAATCAAGTATCCCCAGTGGGATACGTGGCAAAGCCCGCGCTCAAAAGTATTTTAGAGCACTTTTGCACTCTGGATCCAAACCGCATTTGGTGACACTAATTTGTTTCTTACAAGTTTTCCTAAGGTTGCACAGAATTCCCCGATAATTCCGTGAGTTTTACAAGTTCAGGGAATTCTTCAAGTATTTCGGGTTTTCTGGGTTTGTAGACACCCTATAAATATATTGACCCAGTGCTCACATATTATGCAGCCAGCCATCTGGACCTGAGCAATACTAATCCTAACTCTAGCCTTTGATGTGAGAGTTGGCACGCTGGTTACTCTAACCCTGGGGAACGTCCACGCCAATTTTGATTTTTTGATGGCTTGTTTTCAAGTTAAAAGCCTGCACGAGATGGACAAGACCAATATTGCAGCCTTTTAGGAGGAGGGTCGCATAATAAGGTAAGACATTTATTAGAATGCAACTACATGAATGGCTGAAGTGTTAGATTACAGAACAAGTAACAATCAGCCAAGCAGTAATAAAAACAACACAAACAGTCAATATACGTGTGAATATCATGAATGCTAAAACTTCTTAGACGCAACATGGCACGAAATCTCACTGAACACCACAGGCCCAGTATGCTGTATGTACTGGGGGGCCATAAAAACAAGGCACTTTACTCTTGTCTATATCTTTGCCATATATATACAGATTTTCAAAATTCTTTCACTGGCACACTCTGTAGACAATTTGCAATAACGCGATCATTACATATTCCACCACATTGTAAATGCATCTCTACACTACCTTGTGAAATATCAATGAAATATGCATATATAATGGTAATAACAAGAAAACATTTTGGTAAAATTGAAAAAACATTTAAAACCAACTTTATAGTGAGTGGTCTGTATGACACTAAACTGTGCGAGTCTAACACAGTCTAGTGTCATACGGATCATTCATTGCAATGTTGGTCTGAAGTATTTTTTTCATTTACCTGAATTTTTGTCATTATCATTGGGTTTTGCTTACATTTATATTTCACAAGGTAGTGTAGCATTTACTGTGTAGTGGGATAAATAATAATCCCATTATTGCAAATTGTCTGCAGAATTTCCCAGTCAAAGAATTTTGAAAATTGGTCAATAATTGGCAAAGATATGAACAAAAGTAAAGTGCCACGTTTTTATGGCCTACGGTGTATGTTCGTTTACACCAGAAAGCACACCTATATTAACACTAGTTCAGTAATACTATTATTAATTGTAACCACTGGAAAATATTCAAAATATGTGAAAAATTAACTACAGAAAAAAAGAATCGACTAGCAAAAGCAAACCTGTCAAAATGTTCTGAAAAGCTGTTTCCACATTGGTCGAGTCTAATGCCGAAGTCTCAATGAATGAAAGTGAATTTCTTTCTACAATTCACATCACAAGCTGAGCATGCAAGAATCAAAAATGTAGAGATGCCGAGTTATAATTGTATAAAAATTATATAAAAATGGATTTTCATTTAGAAGTTAACAACTAATTTCAGTGTGACAGAAAACTTCTTGATATTGTTGTGGCAACTGTAGCTGTTGCTATAAATGAAACTAAACCATGAGTCAAAAAATGAGACACTCATTTTTCATCATAAAAATATATACCATCAGACATCAAACGATATTCAGCTTGAGCACAAGAACATAACCTTGAGAATGCCAATCTTCACACATAACCATACTTATTGTTCTGGTTTGGTGAAAAATGTTGGATAGTTTTTTTTAGATATTCTGCTGACAACAAATCAGACATGAACAGGACTAAACAATCAGCCCCTCCTCACACTGTCTGGGATGACGACTTTGAGTTTAAACCCAAGCATGTCTATGACTTCAGTAACCTGCTAGAAAAGCAGGCAAAAGTCCAGTTACCAGCTAAGTCAGTACAAGTTATATAGTGCTGCTTATACACGAATCAGACTTGTGACCAGAAGTGCTTGACAATCTCGGAAGTGGCACTTTAGCAGCTGGTTGCCCATGCCACTAAACGATGTGTCCTGTGGTGCAGCCAGCTGTCATACAATTGCCCCAATCAGCAACACTAGGTCTTTACCCTGCAACCAGTAAGCTGCTATTCATTTCTAAACCCACTAACGGTAGGAGGCTGAGTTGATCTAGGTTTAAATTTCATGCATGCCCATGACATGTGACTGACTACCCAAACAACAAGAATGAGTGAGTATGTAGGGTTTAACGTCCCACCTGACACAGTATAGTTAATTTCAAAAATGGCCTTTACAGGCAATGCACATACAAACACATAATAATGGAACAAAAAGTTTAACCTTGACAGAAAATCTTAATATAAAACATAAAATACAGACAAAAACCTAAACCTAACAAACGATGTGTCTGACCTGCAAAAGTCTTGGCCTCTTCTGTTGGCACGGCTCGGAGGTGTCGGAGGTCGGACTTGTTTCCTACGAGCATTATCACAATGTTGCTGTCAGCATGGTCGCGGAGTTCGCGCAGCCATCGCTCCACGTTCTCGTAGGTCAAATGTTTCGCGATGTCATACACGAGCAGAGCTCCGACAGCACCACGGTAATATCTACACCAACAACAGTACATGGCTGCAAGACTGACTGGGTTTCATAAACTAATAGTAAAAAGGGCTTCAAAAACTGATGCTTAGTCACACAATAAAACATAAAGTAAAAGCAGCAATAAGAAAAACCACAGAAACTGACAATTAATCATATAGTCAAATGTTCTATTCTATTTTAATGAGTAATAAAACTTTAAGCATTAAATTTTCAATAAATATCATTTATTGGCATAAACTGCGTTTTGAGTATTATGTGTCGTCAGCGAGTAATGATAATCTCTTTTGACGAAAAATGTGAAAAATATAATCTGTTAACAACACTGGATAAAACACTCAAAAAATGTGTCTTAGTGCTTTTACGAGGAATGGCAGCCGAATAACTAATAACGTTGAAAGTAAAAGCATGCATGTGCTCAAAAGATACCAGTTTTGAACCACAGCTGATGACAAAAAAAACTGAAATTAAACATTAAAAAGTTAACTGTTACTAGCTCAGTTCTCGTAATAAAAAGTGAACATAGAGAAATAATGATACTGACGCGCTGGTGATGGCACGGTAGCGCTCCTGGCCTGCAGTATCCCAAATCTGAGCCTTTATTGTCTTCCCATCCACCTGAATACTCCTACAGCGATGAAAAACAAAATCCACAATTATATACATGCATGAAAATGATGTAATGAAATTCAAAATAATGCAGAGCAGAATTCTATTCATCATTTCCACAGGCAAGTCCAATAATAATAGACCACGGGAGTGAACTGCTCACTATCTAAAAAACCAACAGTTTTAAAGCAAACAGACATATAATAATAGCATTGTAGCAACAAAAAAGGCCTCGGAAGAAACTGAATCACTCCACAAGATACACTAGCATTCAACATAGTCTCGGTCGAAAGCCACATGACTTCTACACAATGTTTAATTATGCTGTGCCAAAATATACACTTAAGTTTGAAAAAATAAATTCAAACAATGTCATAATAAAACTCACCTTGTGGCAAACTCGACACCTATAGTGCTTTTACTCTCTAGGTTGAACTCGTTTCGAGTGAATCGTGACAACAAATTGCTTTTGCCAACCCCAGAATCACCAATCAGCACCACTACAACATCAAACATTTAAATACACCAACTAATTAGCTACCGGGTAATTATCACCAGCATGTCCATTGCCTAACAACACTAACACAATGGTATGACTAATTATCACAACAGATCACAACGAACCCCAAGTCCATGTGTTGTAAGTGACGTACTAAGAGTGAATAAATCGGTACATGGTGCTGCAAATAGTCCTTTGTAAATCTTGAAAACCTGCAACAAATCAGTTCTGTTCTTTCTCTCTTCCAAAAGTCCACAAACCCAACTGCCAAATATTTTTATCAGTACAGTAACTTCTTGAGCCCCAGAATCATTCTCGTAAACCGGTGTTGGATTCCTTCTAACAGGAACTTGTCTTTTTCATAGTACGGTCACCAGGCTGAACACAGTACTCTAACGAGAGATATGCACAGCTTCAGTAGGACACTGGCACTTTTAAAGGAGATGGTTCTTAAGATATGACCACGTGCTTCACTGGCTTTAGCATATTCTAACTGACACTGTCTAGATGGCTTCAAATTGTTATAAACAGTCACACATTTTTACTATACGTTTTACTAACACATCGAGCACATTTGAGGTTGTTACAGTTAACATGCTATATAAATTACTTACTTACTTACTTATCCAGGTCCTTCTTCTCCAACGGAGATGAAGGTGTAGAGGATGCACCTATGGCAAAGACAAGAGATGTTTCATTTTTGCTGTTGTTTTCGCTGTCCGTTCACTTTCCCGTCACCTTCCCATCTCTTTCGACTTCATTGTCAATGACTTGACATCACCACTTGTTCGTCTTTGCCATCCTATCAACAATCCTGGTCTTGGCCGTCAACATCTCCATTCGTTTGTTTTACCGTAGCCGTCGACTTCGCCGTTTGTTTGTCTTTCATGTCATCTTCTCTGTCGTTATGGTCTGTTGTAATGTGTTCTGGTCAGCTTGTGGCCCAGTTGTGGTCACTTTGTGGATCGTTGTGGTTCGCTGTGGCCTCGGTGTGGTCAGTTGTGGTAATTAGTCATACCCCAACCACATAGGCAAGGGAAGCTTTAAGGACTGCGGAAACTATCGGGGTATTACGCTTTTGTCTGTACCAGGAAAGGTATTCGCTTCAGTACTCTTGAACAAAGTCCGTGACCAGCTCCTCTCACATCGAAGACTGGAACAAAGTGGGTTCGCAGCTATGGTATTGACAATAAAGTTGTGGACCTCATGGAAGCACTTTACACAGATACCTGTAGCTGTGTCAATGTCGATGGAGTGATGTCCGGTTGCTTTGCAGTTGACAGTGGCGTCAGGCAGGGTTGTCGTATTGCTCCAGACCTCTTCTTGGGACCTATGGATTACGTGATGGAGCTTACAGTGCAACGAGGAATGACCGGTGTTACCTTGGAGCACAAGATTTTCACCAACCTTGACTTTGCAGACGATGTCGCATTACTTGCAGAAATGCTGGAAGTTCTTGTCCTTGCCCTAACAGTAATGCATGAGGAGGCAGCTGCCTTTGGGCTTCGGATTAATTGGTCCAAAACCAAGATTATCCAATTT
>Ga0209367_1009738_pt1 | contig 12976 bp, 9 predicted proteins | sample WorMetLIZISLAND2_FD_187412 | JGI IMG/M metagenome (GOLD analysis project Ga0209367, IMG submission 187412) | Marine gutless worms symbiont microbial communities from Max Planck institute for Marine Microbiology, Germany - Olavius geniculatus... ... | reverse complement strand
CAGTGTAAGGGTGACATCGTGGTTGTAGATATAAAACAGCACAAATCACAATTTAAAAATTCAAACATCACCATTACACAGTCAGCAAAGTTCTTCTGACATTCTGTAATGGTAATGTTTGAATTTTTAAATTGTGATTTGTGCTGTTTTATATCTACAACCACGATGTCACCCTTATCATATAAACTGAACAGTTTTTTACATAAATATTTGCAGTTTTATTGCCGTTGGAAGTAATCTAAATTAGTTAATTATAGCAATGATAGAAAATGTAGAAATGTTTTTGTTCCTTGATAATAACGATTTTTCTTATATTTAACGTATGATTTTTGCGGGGGTGCGTATGTGCGCTTTTGAATAATTGCGCACTGCCCATACCACAATAAACCGATCTTGAAAACACCCCATCTGATGCAAAGATCTTCGACATATCTCTTACGTAAGCTGAGTTCTAACCCATTATGTCCCAAATTTTGTTGCCATGGCAACGAGGGTTTCTCGGGGAAAAATTCGCGTAACATTATTCGATGGCCTATCCCCGAAAATCCCCTTATAGACGCAAAAATTTTGCAGATATCTCTTACATAAGCCGAGTTATAGCCAATTTTGTCCCAAATTTTGTTGCCATGGCAACGATGTTCGCTCGGGGAAAAAAATTCGGTTGGCAGCATTCGATGGCATATCCCGGAAAACCCCACAATAGACGCACAAATCTTGCAGATATCTCTTACACGGATCGAGTTATAGTAAATTTTGTCCCAAATTTCGTTGCCATGGCAACGGTGGTCGATCAGGGGTAAATATAAATGACACCGTTAAATTGACCGACCCCGAAAACCATACCCTAGAACCAAAAATTACGACTTTATTTTATACATAGCCGGAGTTATGACAATTTAAAGCATTGTCTAATTTTCCCCATAGGCGCCATTGTAATTTTTCATATTTTTGTGAAAAAATAAGTGAAAATGTTAAACTCAAATTTTGTAACCCCCAAAAGGCACTTTCTTGCGCAAAACCGCGTCATATGAGCCATCGTGCGTTAAAATCAGTTGAGTCGTTTTTCCTGTAGAGGACGGCAAGAAAAAAGGGAAGGAAAGGAAAGGCACAAAAAGTCACGCAAGCGTTATATTTCACCTATTTGTGGGGAAGCCCCCCGTAAACGGATTTTCACCAAATTTTGGACATCAGGAGATATGTTAAACATTATCATCTGTGCAAATTTTGGTGTGAAAAAAATTAAAGGCTTTGGGAAATACGAGGGGTCAAATTTTGGAGTTTCCCATTGAAATGGCTGGTCACCCTTACAACAGTGTTGCGCTAGCGCGCAGCCTGATGCAAGTTTAACAAATAAACAGTGAGTCATAATCGTAAAACCCCTAAATAAATGTCGGTGTACTAATATACTAATATAGTACTAATATAGGTCATTTGCATTAAAATTTTCGTCAATGAGCGGATAGAACGGCGGATACGAAAACGCACATAACTGACGGCAATACACTACCTTTACCTTGCAAAAACTTCGCTATTCAGACGCTATTGTCAACTCTATGCGGTTTTCATTTTATTACCAGAATTACTTCAACTCTTTTGTCATTACTAAGTTTACGTACAGTACGTGTATTTTGTACAATGAGCAGTGACAGAAAAAAAATCTGTAGAACTTTGCCCGCGCTATTCCGTGCCAAATAGCATATGAATCACAATCAGGTAATGCGTAATATTGTGCATTGCGTTGCACAAACACAGTTTGTGTGGACTGCAGGATCGAGGACAAGTTGTCTGTTCTTTTGTAAACCGAAACATAGCATGCACAAAACAGAAAACGTAGTGGACCTGAATAAAAACAAGTTTCGGTTTTCCGAAGAGGCTTTTGCAGGTCTTGATGGGCTCGAGAAGACGGTCGACGCTGATAGAACCCGAGTTCCCTGCAACCGCAGCATCAGCATCAGTAGCATGGGTGCCATCAATTCCATACAGCATCCCGCCAGCGTCACCGTGCGTCAGAACGGCGATGGCTAAACAGTCGCAATCAGAGTAGTTCTCCTTGGCAGCTGCAGCACACCACAATATACAGTTTGCAGTTATTGCGTAACTTCGCATACAGCAATCACCAACTGTATTGTATCGTCTATAATGACAGTGCATTGTACACAGTTTATATGCTTATGCAGTTCATACATTCACGGGGAAATAATAAAACAGACTCTACGTTTTGGTCATTTTTGCCAAAAAATGAATAATAAAAATTTGGCAGCAATGCAAATAAAAAACAATTAAAAAGCACGAATTACAAACACAGGATTGTGATCTTGTTACCTTGCAAAATGTCTAAGAACTGCGTATAGCGTTCCGATTTTATTGTCATTTAGATGGCTTTGATTGCACCACTTTGCAACAAATGTTTTAAAGAAATGTCTAAAAAATTCTAACTTGATGAAACTTGGAATAATGGTAGATCATGAGATAAGATGGAAATAACAATCATTTAAGCAACAAAAGTAAATAAATTTGTATGACAGACAATGTCAACAGAAAACCCGCTGAATATAAGGGTCAAAGGTGGAAAGTAAGATGGCGTAGAAACTAGGTTGTAGGAGTTGACGACGAACAAAGCACGAAATCGCGGCGGGAGCGGCCACTGCAAAACTACAAGAAGCGAAACATCGCACCAGCAGAGATGAGCTGCAGCATCTGCGCTGCGGACTGATCATTGGACACATCGACGTGGAAACCGAGCGCCTCGAAGACTTCTCGCAGCCGCCTGACGTCTTCACTGGACCCCGTCCTACTGCTGAGCGACTGAAAGTCCACGTTGTTGATGACGATCAGTCGTCCACGTCTGACCACGTAGCTCTCGTACGGGTTTACAGCCATCCTCCTGGAAGCAAAAAAAAGCACCGCTTCAGTTTTAATTAATCAAAAAATAACTCTTTTTACACAAACTGCTTGGTTGCACAAACTGCTTGAGTAAATGTAGAATCTTTTTACCGTATTGCTTACTCAAGAGTGTCCGATCACACCGAGTATGAAGACTAAAAAGTGACCCCCGCCAGACGTCAGTTTGGAAGGTACAGTGGCGTTACGGTTAGACTTACTGTTCTGAAACTAAAGCCATTTACATAAAAATGCAGTGCTCGGAGTTGTTTTTCTTGAATCACACCAATGCCTATCTCTTATCACGTAGGCTACCAAAGTGAGGAGTGTGTAACAAACACAAAATTACTAAGCTCACAAAAATATCTCATTTAACTAGAAATCAGTCATAGCCCGCAGACCTCCGCCAAGGCCATGTTGTTCGCCAGGTGGCAGCACCATATTCGGTTTGGCAGCGGTTTCCCTTATGCCCCATTGAAAGCAATGTTAACGAAAATTTCAAAGCGATGCAGAATCCAGGATTCCTTACGGATCACTCCCAAAATTGAATCACTAGTAGGTTTTGCAATTTCCGACATTCCCAGAAAATTTCAGAAAGATCCGTCCATAACTTTTTGAGTTATCTTGCTAACACACAGACAGACAGACAGACAGACAAACAAAGTCTGGCAAAAACATAACCTCCTTGGCGAAAGTAACTAGGTTAGAATAATATGATTGTAATTAAATGTTACTCTGTGTAATTGCGTACTACTTTTCCGACACACGGATTATGCAGAGTTTACCTGTAAACGCAACAACCACCCACGTTATTAGTTACATTCATTAGCATGCTAATGGGAAAAAATTGACTCGCACCTGTGACCACGAAACATGCGGCACAATTTACATGATCATTATCACACCGTCTGGACACTCGCTGTATAAAAACCCTTTCGTTTATTTAGCAACACATCCGTGATAGCGAATGACAGTAGGGGCCTTAGTTAGTAGCATAAGCTGATCAGCGAAAGCGATCGTCGCAGAAATGCCATAATGCTTCTCATGTCAACGAAAAAAATAATATTCTGCAGCAATCCTGACATTTTCACGGTTTAAATATTATATAAATTCAACTATATGGATGGCACGCGACAAGGTCTCGACAGACAAGCACACGAGGAATCAAAACTCAACGATTATAGACCAACCGTATAGGCGTAGTGACTAACGTCATTCATTCACGTGAGACGGCATGAATGCAAATCTAAAGCATTAATGTGATCACTGTTTTGTCATTATAGACACATCGATCAACGTACGTGAAGCCTTGGTGTATGGCATGTGGAGCCTGGCGTTTAAGGTGAGCTATAGAAACTACACCTGAGCGTCGCCATTGACCTTCAATAGGCCATAGGCCTAGCCTAATAAGCCTAAATAAACCTATAGGCCTAGGTTATAACTTTGGGGCTTGTGCAGCTTACGTGCACTACAGGGAGGCCTATTCAGTGCATCCAGCCTATTGTTTTAGTATAATATTAGTATCGTCACTGTAATTACTAACCGCAAAAAGTTTCACGTAGACTAATGCTTCGCAAACAGCTCGACTACGCTTGCGTCACGGCAGCCGAACGGTCTGCGTTTTTTACAGTTTGTTGGATTTTCCCCCTGTCAGTGGAATTTCCTGCAAAAATTGTGAAGTCGCTGCTCGACGTTACGACGTATTGGATACTAAATAGTCATGTCGGTTTATAGTCGGACGTTATAACGAACTGTAATGCTCAATTATTTTTTTTATTTTCTTTTCTTTTTCACGTAATATAGTTTTATTGCTGTTTGTCTCTGTACATATCTGTTTGCCTGTCTATCGTGGTGCCTTATGACAAATAAAGTTTACTATAATGTGCAAATCAATGTTTTGTTCTTATACAATAAGTAAGTAATAAACGCAGATAGAAAACGCAGAAGCACAAAAGTAACAAACAGAACTGAATAAAAATTACAGGCTTTATGTCCTCATAAAATACATAAAACGTGGTTGCAATAGGCCTAGAAATAATGACAGACAAAAATTGACTTTTCCGACTAAACAAATTGCACCCATACACAAACAGCACACGGTCGGCACTTTCGGATTAGTGGTCAGTAGGCGTTAATTCACCCAGTCGTAGAAGACTAGTAGCCTTATTCTACTTGTTGCTGTTTTCCACTCTGACTGTGTAGTCGTTCACTAGTCAGTCGGTAGTAGCGAGTAATTCACGCAGGACTGGAGTAGATTACAGCCTTTCGTTCTCCGCCCACTGCTATTCTTCTTTCTTTCTTTCTTCCTTCCTTCCTCGAATTAACAACTGCGCCAGCCTCTGTACCACCGTCCAGTCAGCCGTCCAGCCGCTCCAGCGTCCAGGCCTCGCCTCGCCCGCCGCCTTCTGTTTACGTTACGTGTCATCGGCGCCGCCGCCGCCGCCGACTATTAACCTCGGCTACCGGAACTGCAACAAAACCCGTCCGCGCCTGCGCAGTCGCTCGGCTACAAAGCGCCTACCAACCGACCGCGACGGTGGCGGTGGCGGTGTGGCGGTCAGAACGTGCCGACGTGATTCAGAGAAGAAGCGTGCCGGATCGCAGGCTGCGCCAGACGTACAGTAGGCATACGTACTGGGAAGTGGAACAAATCTGTATTCTTCATCACACTGAAACACTGTTATAGTTCCGTTTCGCATTTCAACGCAATGTGAGCCCAAATGCGCCACTGCGACTCTCCTTTCAGTGTACGAAGAGCAAATTATCAACTCAAACGTTTGAGAATAATTCAGTAACATATAAGAAAAATTCCGAGAGCCGCAGACAGTGATTCTTGGTCCTGCTTTTAAAGATAATTATCCAGTCTCTACAGTTTTATTCAGCTTTTTATTTATTTTTTGTACCGTTTCGCCTTGTCAAAACAAATAAGATATTTTGTACAAAACAACTAACAAGTGCTCAATTTAATTTCAAACAGTTTACGATTAGTTTACAGTTGTCTTAATTGTAATATCTTCATTCTATTGTGGTTAACGTGAACCTGCCATCTACGTCGCAGTCGCACAGTTGTGAAAACCTAGAGGTTCAAAGACAGATTCTTGTGAAAAAAAACCGCAACACATATCAGAAATTTACGCTTATTCACTCACTGGACCGCTTGACCGGCGACGGGTCGTTGCGAACTTCTCGATCACCGGCCATGTTCCAGCCAGCATCTGCAGAGAGCCCAACGTCGACCTCCAGCTGCACGCCGGTGTCGTGGGAAATTTGTCGCACCTGGAAAATTCTTCCCACCTCCATATTGTCATAATGTAACTAACGCTAACCCTTACCATAACCCTAACCCTAAATTTAACTCTATCTTTAATCTTAACCCTAATCCGTATTGCTGCGTGTGGGAATAATTTTCCGGTGCGACAAATTTTTCACTACACCGGATCCACGAATGTCGAGGACGACCTCGCGGACGCTTCCACTCCGGCCTATCATCGGGTCGGTGACCTGCACGAATGTTGACTGTATGACCAACTTTCTAAACATTATATTTATCCTAAAAGAGACCGAACACATCTGCTTTTTATAACGCAATAAAGATAGAAATTTGATACACTAAGCTTACACAGCTAGACAGAAAAAGCAACTTACAACGCAACGTTGCAGTTTGTATTACTAGGTAAGTTTTCTTCGTTATTTTTTGTCATTTAGATTATTTTTGAAACCATTAACGATTCCAAAGGTGTGTCAGAAATTCTATATTATTACTATGCGAATGCACCATCTCGTAGTGAATAAAAAAAGTCCAGTGTGATACGCGCCATTAACCAGCGGCGAATCCAGAACTTGGGAATAGGGGGGAAGGTAGGGGATGGGGTCTAGGGAGGGCACTTTGCCCCTTCCACAGAAAATTTTTTTAAAAACATTTTAAAGCAAAAATGATACACTTTTGTGCAAAATTTTTACCATTTTAAAGATGCAATCAGTCAATAGAGGGAAGGGGCGGCCACCCCCCGCCTCGCCCCTCCCCCTTGAATCCGCCATTAGCTATAGTTTCGTTGCGTGGAGTCGGACGGAGCAGACGAAGCCAGCAGCTTAGGTTGGCGTAAGTCGGTATAACGGCTGGTGATGCGAGCTGTCAACGCGCTGGCAGCATGCAGTAGTTCACGACCGATTTACGACGTCGACGTCGGTCCGTCGGTCCGTCCGTCTGTCAGTCAGCGGCGCGTGGTTTGAAGTGGAACGCCGCCCCTCTGACTGCGTCACTCACTGCCTGGAAGAGGTCATCGCGCGCCAGTCTGAACTAGAAGAAACGTTCTGGTAATTTTCTTTAGCCCGTTAGTGACCACTGTAAATGAACTCATCTCTGTACAATAACTAGAGAAAATGTGTTAATGATCTCACTTGTTTTAGCCGTTGCAGCTGACTAATACACGAAAAACACGCTGCCGGTGTTGAGGGACACGATATTTACTAACCTATAGTCATAATTATTACTACACATGTAATTCTTTTACATTTCCTCCTTAAGTTTAGAGTTTCTTGGAAACAATGCAATGTGGCAGCGTTTTGAGACTTTGGTCACTAGTGGGTTTGATCTACAAACGGGAATCGATAGCAGATCATAAACCAGGTAAGCTGAGCTAACTGCAGACGTACTCTGAACAATTTGAGCGGCTGCCAATAAAACTTTTTTGTTCGGGGGTTCAAAACTACAGTGAAACTTATAAATTGTGCACTTCAAGTTACTTTACTTACTTACCGTACTTATTTATAAATGGCGTAAGGCGTTTAGTAATTGCATTTTAAGTACGGAAGTTAGTCTAAAATCTTATACATGGCACGACCAACTGTCAATCTATTGCCGCCATTTTGCTACATTTTCGTTTTCTCTGAGTTTGAAATGACCAGGAAAACGTATGTACGACACCATTTCGGCGTTGCAAGTTACCGCATCGCAGTCCGTATTTTGTCGTTCCGCTTGACAATTCGGCATTAATTAATAAAAAACCAAGAACTAATTATTCTATTTACAGCATTTGTTTCAAGCTGATCTTGTCTTCGCTGAGCTTAATCTGATTGTAGAGTTAGTATAAAATATAATATTATAAACATTTGTTAGCTGCCAACTTTTATGAGCAATAAACACAATCAGTACCAGTTTCTGTAAAGGATACTGTTTATAGTCTATGATATGTTTATGTATGTTCGATATCAAATCAGTTTTTGCTACTTTCTACACTTGGTTTACTTACTACAGACGCTTAACGGTAGAGAACAAAGGAATGCTTTTGTAATATATTAGCTGCACAACAAAGAAGATCTACAACTTTCTGTCGCGTGTGTCTACAGGGTGCGGCAAAAAAGTAGCCGCTAAAGTTTTTTGCTGTTTTCTCAGCAACCGTTTGAGATTTTTACGTGAAATTTCACGGTTTTATTTACTAAAACCTTTTATATTTAACTGCCAAGTAAAGTGTAATTCTGTTGAAAAACGACGAAGTTATAGATTTTGTAACATGACCGCCTACTGATTTTTAGCATTAAAAATGTTCAAGCTTTAATACTATTTATCACGTTCCTGCCGATGACGCCACAGTGACGTTTTGATAAACAGTAAGTTATTTTGTTTATAAATTATCACTTGATTATCGTTTTTAAAGCAATCGTCGGCTGCCCACCGGGTTCATCTTCCAGCAGGACGGCGCGCCAGCAAACACAGCGCGCAGCGCACGAAACGGGCTGCGGACCAACTGTCTAGATTTCATCACAAAAGACCAGTGGCCTCCAAATTTGCCGAATGTAAACCCAATGGACTATCACATGTGGGGTGCAATGTTGAAAAACAAAGCCGAAAACAAGCGCTTCAGGTTATCTGGGGCAACCTGCCACAAGGACTGATCAACAAGGCTGTGAAAGACTTATCAAAGGAAAAGACTGAAGGCTTGTGTTGGAGCTTGAAGCTGTCGGTGGACACTTCGAACATTCACATTGACAATGAAATTCTGACATCTGAATCATTAGTCAACTGTGTTGTTTCAACGATGTTATTGCATTGGTGTAGTAGCTTGAACATTTTTAATGATAAAAAATCAGTAGGCGGTCATGTTAAATAGTCTGTAACTTCGTCGTTATTTAACAGAATCGCACGTTCCTTGGAAATTAAATGTGGAAGATTTTATTCAATAAAAATTAAAAATTCCAAATTAATACTTTAAACGGTTGCTGAAAAAACAGTGAAAAACTTTAGGGGGCCACTTTTTGCAGTACCCTGTATTAACTGAGTGTTTATCGACGACTGGCCGGGTTGGCATTATCAGCTGCTGCCCTTGCTACGGGCGCTCAGTTGTGGCCCACAAAGTGTCTGCTACTGCTGCTGATGCTGCTGATGTTAAAGATGAGCACAAAGAAGATGGATTATGCTCAACTTTGACCCACTCACCACACGTCACGGACCATGCTCACCTGGGCCAGATACAGACAAAACGCCCTCCAAAAATAAAACCCACTTCTTTGTGTCATAACCTATTGTACGTTCGTGTACGTATGCTGCGTATATATATATAGGCCTATATATTTTTCCACAAGCCTACATACGAAAAACTCAACTAGTCTTATTTTCCGTTGCATACTCTGTGCTGCCGTTCGGCGTACTAAAGATTGATCGATTGCTTGGATACTATTTCTTGTACGTAACGTAAAACGTAAACGTAACCTAAAGTCCTTCCCGAGCCTTACGGTCCATAGGGCGGCGCTGATTTCCGTTTCCTTAGCCCTTTGTCAGACACCAGTTTTTACACTGCGAGACTACGGATACGAGGCTAGTGCATCGCGCGGTGTGCCTGTTTACGCTGGTAGTCATTGCACCTACCCACGGAGGGACGGCCAGGCTGAGTTGACCTGGGTGGTTAGTCACACACCGGGAGGGTTTGCTCGCTTGCTACGGTCATTCATCCAAGTACTAAAAACCGAGCTTGGTGTTGATTAATTTCGTTGATGCGATCAACGACGTTACCAATTAAGCCAGACCACCACTGTTTCTCAGTGGAGAAAACTTCGTGTAGCGAAGGTTATGTCGCAAGGGTTTTTCGTAAGGGGTTTTAACCGTAGGGGGGTTCTGTTGTGGTGGCTAATCTGACGCTCACCTGGGCCAGCGTGGAGCAGGTACTGTATATATCTGTGTTCTCACTCGCTCATCATCAGTGCGTAACTTCCCGCAGCGATAGCACTACCCGTGCCGTAAACATTCCACTGAAGTGCTATACTTCGATGACAGCCGTCAGCTGGATACTATGGCTTATAGCTTACCTTACTTGCTGACATTTCCGTTTCCTATCCGAATAACAGATGATGCTAAAAGGGTTTCGGCCATAGATATGGTTACTGGTAGTGTTTTCGATGCAGAAACACATCGTCCTTCAGGATTTTTTTTTCTTCCAGAGAAACCAGGGCCGGATTAAAACCTGTGGGGGCTCTTGGCAGCTGTCGGTTGTGAAGGCTCTATGAAAAATACCAAAAGTAAATACCTTGACAATAAGACGCATTTACAGTCAGTGATGGACGTCAACTATAGGCCTATGTAGGCTAATTCAACAACTGTCACTAAACGCTGCTTCTTTTAAACAGAACCTAAAACCAGGGGCGTTTATCTCCCCTATCCTTGGAGCAAATTTCTCCACTTAACTGAGTAAGGTGCTAAGAACAAGGCGCCATATAGGTGTCAAAGGGGCAGGGAATGGGGAGGAGGTATCAGCCGACTAGGGAGTCTGGGGAGCGTCGTGAGATCCCTCAGCTGGGTCTGGGGCAGAGCCCCGGCAAAAACGAACTTGAACTTGGTGCATTCTGGGCGTCACAGAACACTTCTGTTTGCAAGATGTCGTAAATCATGAGAACAACGTCTTACAGAAATGCAGAATTATAATATTCAAATGCCTCAAAATTCACAAAAAAAACCTTCCCCTATTTTTTCCTGCAACATTTGCTTCAACGTTTTTTTGGTGTAGACATTCCTGCCTAAAAATTGCTGTTTCAGCGAGCGTTTTTTCTTCTAATTTGGTTATTTTTAATTCGAGCATACGAGACATTACATATTATACAGGGTGGCCCAAAAATTTCCCAACTTGTTTTTGCCAAAACTTTGTCAAATCTCCACCAAATTTAATATTTTTGGCATACGGATGGCCGAGCCGATAGAATTATGTGAGGTACACTCATGTTTCACCTTGTTTGTTTATTCCATGAAAATTGAAAACAGTTTCAACAATCATTCAGACATTTACGATATATTACTTTTAAAAACATGGAAACGTTCGCAATCACACATGGGCTTAATTTAAAATTGTTGTCAAAACGTTTTCATTATTGAAAAATGTCAGTAAAATGCCTAGATTGCACTTACAAGTTACCAAGCAGTTGTAGTTAATCATAAGTTGTTTTTATGACAAATGTGGGGCCACTGTTTTTGTGGGGCCCTGAGTTGCTGCCTATGTTGCCCATGCCTGAAACCGGCCCCGAGGAAAGCCGTTTGTATGCAATGAGAAATATAAAGGAACGGCAAAAGAACAAACTTGCGATTGAAATCGAAATGAACAATGTGAGTAGTGTTTTTTGAAAAGACAAAAAAACTATAGGCTTGCACTTTATAGGTCTAGGGTCACTTTAGTAGGCTATGCCTTTGTTATACCTACGATTACATTCATACTAGCGAAATAATTACTAATAAGTCAAATTTTGTGCAACCATTTCAGAAAAACTGTTTATAAAAGAAATTGTCTTAATGTGTGGTGCGCATGTTCAGATGGTGCCTACACGTGCAACTGTTGCACAGTCGCGCAACAGTTTTGCGCAATTTGCATAATTATGATAGCATACTTTTACGGAGGACTTGTTCCTTACCTTACCTTACCTTACCTTACCTTCGGGGTGGACAAGTTATGCACCTGTCCAGCGCTGAGGCCGTATCAGCTCCGCCCAATGCGCAGAGGTCTTGTTTCATCCAAATATAAGTTGCATGCAGGATGCGATGTAGATACATTCGAACGTCAAAATTTAGAATTACTGTAGGACCTAACCTTTATAATTTTCTTACTTTATCTGGCGAACAGCTTGTGTAGATGAGCAAGTAACTAAGTATAACGTGAAAACTGTCTTTAATAAGGTCGTTTTGCATTTTAAAAAATTCGTGCTTAATGTTTGTAATGCCATGGCTGTGATCTGTTTGCTCTTGTATAAGATGGATCCCATAGGTTGATTTATGAGAAAGTGCCGAAATGATAATTTAACGATCACATCGCTTGCAGATATTTATAAATTCGTGCGGACCAGCGCCGTTGGGCAAAATGGATTAAGCAATTCATGGGCAACCACATGAAGTTCGTTGATGGAAAAAGCCAAGATGTTTAGACAGACTTTCCGGGATGGAACTGTTTACATCTCGTCGCGGACTCGTACTATACGACTCACATCCGGCGATTCACTCACTCACTCACTGTCTGCTGTGTCACTCCGCGTCCGCCATTAGGCGCTATTTATAAACAGAAATAAGCGCAAGGATTGCCTATACGTACAAGCGTTCGGGATTGGGAGTCTCTCAGGAAGAAAAGTTCAGGTTACTCATTACGACCTATAAAGACCGCACTTGTAGACCCAAACACGTACTCACTCAATATACCGTTTAACAGAATACTGTTCAAACGAACGCGGAGTCTGTCCAATGCATCTCGATAGCTAACAGTAAAGTCCATATAAATTAAATGAGTGAGGTGTGTTGAAAAGTGGTAAAAAATAAACTTTAACTGCCGCCTCGAAAATAACGGGGTCACGACCTTGACATCTTGGGGTCACGTGACGTCATCAGTCACGTGACCATTCGACTCGCGGTGGTCGACTTCCTATGGGTGGTCCATTATAACCATGTGTTTATCTTGCACCGTTATGCAGATATAAAGCCTCAGATGTTGGACGCAGGGACGTGGACACGGAAAGAAAGAAGAAAGAAAAGAAAGAGAAAGAGAAAGGAGAGGGGAAGGTAAGGGAAAGGGAAAGTAGAAGGGGAAACGAAAAGGAAAGGGAAAGGAGAAGAGAAAGGGAAAGGCAAAGGGGAAGA
>Ga0209367_1009737_pt1 | contig 12979 bp, 8 predicted proteins | sample WorMetLIZISLAND2_FD_187412 | JGI IMG/M metagenome (GOLD analysis project Ga0209367, IMG submission 187412) | Marine gutless worms symbiont microbial communities from Max Planck institute for Marine Microbiology, Germany - Olavius geniculatus... ... | reverse complement strand
TGTATCTGAAATCAGGTGGCATTAGCTTCTTCAAGTTATCGTGTAATTCAGACATTCTACTGAAAGTTTCACCATTTATATAGTTAGCGTGACAGATAATGTAAACAAGCTCCAACGAAGCGCAACACTGTTGTCAAGGCCAAGGTCGCACAAAGTGGTGCTCGACTCTGCATGCTCGGATACGAAGGCGTGACAAAATATGCTAATTGTATCTCACGATGTATGAAATGTAAAAATGCTGCCGGGTTCAGTAATCTCAGCTGTAAATCCTACAAAAACGAGTTTTTAAACAAAAGAAGAAAATTAATTCATAGAACAAAAACGTCGTATGTTATCAGTAATTCTTCGACATTCCAAGTACACTATCCAACATGAAGTTAGAATGTAATATGCTTAGCAAATTAAAATAATTAAATAATCAGTCATGCTACCTGGTATTTGTGCAGTCTATTTGTGATATTCGATAACTGTTTGCATTGCACTGCAAGACATATTAGCTCAGAAGTGTTAAAATATCGTTGACTGAAATGCATAATATACTCTTAGCATTAACAAAGCTAATTTGCAATGCATGTACCCGTTGTAATTTCTGAAGAGGTCACATGTCACGAGAAATAATAAGATTCAATATTGTATCGTACTACGGTGCATCTACCAGTATCTTATCTCGTGCATTACCTGCAACCAATTTACTTGCATATAATATGGCCTGAGCTATATATTTGCTATAGAAATCAAAATTAACAATCATATTATGTGCACAGCAAAATCACTACGATGCAGCCATATTTCTGCTCTATCATATTCGATCTGCACTTTTTAAAACTACCGCTCAGCGGCCCAAGCTTAAAATCTGTATACCTATTCTCCAATAATTCACATTTCATAACTGAAGTAAAAGAACAGCCATCTACACTTATACCAATTCCTAAGCTGCACCAAAAATACACATTTACAACGAAATAATCAAGTTAATGCTAACGCTGCAAGCATACCGATATGCACAAGGCAAACAAACCATAAGAGTGACAGTGGTTGAAATGAGGCTTTGCTAAGACTCTCATCTAAGACCATATAGCTTGAAAATTTTCAGATATTATGTGAGACTAGTCGTAGCAAAATTTAACCTTGGCCAACGTCTGTAAAACATTCCTGCATAAATGTCAACAAAGTTATTGCATCATTCCTACTACTGAACACCGAGTTTATATCCTGTGTATTCAATGTATATTGTTAAGTGTTGCTATCAAAAAATAAAAAAAAATCTATTATTAATACTGTTGCAGTTGCTTAAGACTACTTGCAACAGTTTATCTCTTGCTAAAAAAACAATTTTGCATATTTGGCCAAAATTTTCTGTATCTGATGAAACAGACTTTTAACAAAACTGACTTCACCACACAGCAGTACATAATTTTATGGATGCAAATTTAATTGAATATTTTACTGGAAAGATAACTTTTAGCAATATTCTGCATTGAAAATTGAAACAAAGGTCAGAAAAATAGCAGAGAATACAGCAATGAGCATGTAACATCTAGAACAACTTGCACCAGACTGACAGAACTTTGACAGCTTAACACGTCCACAACAACGAGATGAACTTCACGCAATGCATTATCTAACACTTGTAGCAATACTGGGAACATATTTAAGGTATACAATCTATTCTCTGTAACCTCTATGCAGTCCATGTTAAACAGGCTGTTCAGAATACACTCAGGTGTAGTGGTAACTGGGAACTATAATTCGTGGACTGCAATTTCTACTCCCATTTGTATCTTTTTTTCTTCTTAAAATCATGAAGTGAATTTCACCTTTATGCATGAACCTGCCCAAAGCGGCAATTATTTGACTACGACACAGCCAATGACTCAGTGAAAACTGATTGCAAATAGTCGTCATAGACTGTCATGTTGCACGCTAAAAAAAGTTGGTGGGGCAGGAAGTTGCAATTTTTCGACAGACACTTTCCGACAGAAAAGACTATGGATTCTCAAAATTTCAATTTTGTTCCTAAATTTCCCCCAAAGTGAGTTTTTAGCTTAAAATTTTAGACTTCTGGACCAAAATTTTTGAGACAAGACAAGATTTTCCGACATTCCAAAATATGAGAGGGGCAAATGCCACAATGACCCTGGTCACAGAATATATTATCTTTCTTGCCCCAATGTTAGATGCCCGTTGCATGGTGTGACTAGTCAATGTAGATAATTAATCATGTATCACATATGTGAAAAAATAATATTAAATGATATGTCAAGAAAAATATATCCACGTTACCGTATTTGATGACACAAACACAGAAACATGGATAAAATCCGTGTGACAAATCATCCAATATTACTTTTTTACATGTCATGCGAGAAATTTACATTGACCAGTCACATGATGATAAACTGAAAATGTGACACAATCAGACACGTCACGTGACATGTGAAAACACGTCACAAAGGTCCAATAATTCTGCACAATTCTGTATGTTCAGTTTTTCTCGAAGTTCTTTCCAGAAGTCTTCCCACCAGGTGACTACAGCAATAGAAACATGTAATAAAATTACACTGCACTCAACACAAACAATCAAAATAAAACACAATTTTAAATTAAACAAGATAATGTTCATATGAACACAGAGTCTGTCCAATGCATTTAGACAGTTTACAGTATATGTCCGTATAAATATGATCAGTGAGCTGTTTAGACCAGTAGAAAAAATCAAACAGTAATTTCAAATTGTACAGCAGCAATGATCCTTTCATCCATCTGTATTATTTTAACTAAACAATAAACACTGTCAGTTATGAGACCATTCGATTCGTCACCAGCACTTTACTATAAAAGATCCATCATCACCATGCGTCTATCTTGCACCGTTATGAAGATATGGCGCCTCAAAGATAATGGGGTCATGAGTTTGACCTTTTGGGGTCACGTGACGTCATCGGTCACGTGACCATTCGACTACCGGAGGTCGACTTCTTATGGGTGGTCTCAAGGCTGGTGTTACTTCTTTATTAGACAGGTCGTGCAACAAAGCTGTTTACTTCCGGTCATGGGCACCATTTTGTTTCTGTTTGTTATACCCATTGAAAGTCTATAATAGAATATTTAATTTTAGCAAAAAATATTTAATTTTTTGTTCACCCCATCTTTTAAAGGAAAAAATTTTAAAGGCAGGTGGTTAGTAAGGGGGCATTTTTTGTGGAATTTTTGAGCTCCGATGCACCGTTTTCGAGATATTTCCAAAAATGTGTTTCTAATTCAGCAAATATTCACATGTAAACAATATGGCGCCCATAAGCCAGATTCGCAGCAGCCTAATCTGTCGGATGACCTGTCTATAGATAAGCATTGGCCTTGGGTGGTCCATGGTGACCATGTGTCTATTTGGCACAATTATGGAGATATAGTGCCTCAAATGTTGGACGCACGGATGTTGGCACGGAAAGAAAGAAGAAAAAAGGAAAAGAAAAAAAAGAAGGGGAAGGAAAGAGGAAAACAAAGGAGAAGGTGAGGGGGAGGTAAGGAGGAAGGGAAGATAATGGGAAGGAGAAGGGAAAGGAAAAAGGGAAGAGGAAGGAAAAAAGAAAAGGAAAGGGGTAAGAAAAGGAAAAGGGAAATGGGAAAGGAAAAAGAAGGGGGAGGGGGAGAGAAGGACAGACAACAAAGCACACGTCAAAATTATAACTGTAATGCAAACTTGAACTTTTGAAAAATAAGAAAGTGCTAATGTAAAATATAACATTACACACTGAAAAAAATAACAGTTCTCCTTGTTGAAATCTAAGACCTTTTCATAAGTATTCTTGATATTTGAATCATATTACACTCGGAAATAAACCATTACATTCCACAGACAATGCAAAAATATGACAAAAATAAATGCATCACTAGCTGTGCTGCAAAGCAATATACAAAACCAGTTTTAGCAGTGCCACAATTAGCTGGCTGATTAGCATTCCGGAACAGTCATTATGTAAGTAAGTAAGTAAGTAAGTAAGTAAATGATTTATAAAGCGCCAAAGTCTCAGAAAGAATCAGGGCGCATAAAATGATGGACGCTAGGTGGCAGAAGACGACAGCACAATAAACAATACACTCTGCGCAGGCAAAAAAGCTTACCAAACTCACTTTGTTCAAATATATCTTGTCAAAGGTTCACACTATCGAATAATTAACAGTTTTCCACAAAATTGGCAAAATCTGACATTTCAAAACATCAAGGTGTGTGATTCTTTATAACACAAAAGTGCAACAATTTGTATGTTAAGTTGGGGTTTTGCCACAGATATGCAAAAACATGCTAGTGCCCTTTGGAATTTAGCTAGGCTGTACCATCACCATGAAACTAAAGGAGCATGCAAAATATAGAAAGAGAAAGAAATGCCAAAGTTATTTTCATTGCAGGCAGCAATGTGCCAATGTCAGCAAATATCCTTTAACAGAAACCTTGCAAAAAGTTTGTGTGGTAGCAAGAGATGTGCACTTATATATAGGGACCAACTTAATTCACGATTTCACGGCCGTGACATTTTCCGTGAAATTGACCTCCTTCCGTGAAAAACGCCGATTTCCGTGAAATCTGTAATTTTTCGTGAATTTTAGCGCTTTTCGTTTAATTTACGACAATTCCAGAGTTTTATCAGCAGCTTTTGTACGGATGTTGCTGTTTGCTACGTGTCGCACTTCAGCACTAAGTAGTTGACATTGACTGTCTTGAGTTTTGACTTAGTGTAGTAAATATTCGTTGTTCAGAAATTTCTTCGTTTGCAATAGTGCAGCACCTCGAAATAACGTCTGTGTGGCCCGTGAATTTCCGAAACCCTTTCCGTGAATTTTCCGTGAAATTTGACACATTTTAAAAATTCTGCCGTGAAATCATGCATTTTTTCCCGTGAATTAGGTTGGTCCCTACTTATACAGTATACACTAGATACCTGTGTCAGTCTACTTCTTGGGAGAGTGGCTGCGCCGACGGCGACGATGCGAGTGAGATCGACTGCTGGACCGAGAACGAGAACGTGAACGAGAGTCTGATTGATCTCTGTCCACAGCAGACACACCTCATTCATTGTCATTCAACTAGCAGTGTGGCCAGTTATGGCAAAAATATTCAACGACTTTCAAGTACCTTTTCCAGACATACGATAAAATCACAATATCTTACCACATCATGTTAGATGATATAAAAAAATTTCATATATCGCAGTCACGACGACTTTGAACAAGAAATTTGAGCCACGAGACACGCGAAAGCCTATAGCAGTTCCGGTTCAGTAGTTTAGCTGAAAATTGGTGTGTTCACGCTAAGTTAACATACAAATACCAAATTCTCTATCTGGATCACATAACGTAGTAGCGTGGCGCCACCTTGTGAATGATATGGACTTGTGTCGCAGCCTAAAATCGCCAAAAACTCCATAAAACCCCCTATTTTAGTGTTCAAGGTCATTGAATTTGATGCCAATCGAGAGCCAGTGTACGACTTCCTATTAGTGATAAGTAACCTAGGCTCTATCTCACACCGTTACTTAGATACAGCTACTTATTGGCCAAAAATCGCAAATTTTGCCCAACCCCTCTCATTTAGCACCCTCGTTTAGGGCGACCCCCTTCGAATTTATGGAAAAGCTTTACGGTTCGTGAAACTAGAGTCTTCCGGGCAGCCGACGGTGAAGATTTGGTAATTCTAGCTTGCACCGTTTTTGACTGATCCACCCCTGTGACGGACGGACAGACAGAATTGCGATGGCTCAGACGCGCTGAAAGCAGTAGCTACTTTCACGCGTAAAAACTGAAATTCAAGAACTTTTGAGATGCTTTACCATCAAATTTCAAAAAAAATTTCAAGACCCTATTTAGTTTTCAAGGACTTTTACAAATTCAAGGACTTACAAGAATCTGTGGCCACTGGCCAAGCTAAGTTAGAGCTACAGAAATGAATAAATAATGGCAGAATTAATCAGTAAAATTGTTATTGGTTAAATATGTAAACACCAAAGTCTTGATTATAGTCCAGTAGAGACAAATAGATTACCAGCTGACATCTTACCTCTCAGAGCTTGGTGAGCGACGCCTACAACACCCAATCACATGCTTAATATGATCAACTACTATTGCAAGCAACAATTTACTGGTCCATCACTTTCTTAAAATGGAGTGCATTTTCTATCACAGTTTATTGGTTCATTCTATGGATTTCGCTGTCTGAAAGAAACTTGACTGATTGTTTGACAGAAGTCGATTTTTGACCCAAGATCAAAGGTGAACGACACTGGTGCAACACGCCCTTACTGTTCTAGCGAAAAGCAGTGCTTTTTCCAAAATGCCAAGCATCATCTCTGCAGAACTTGCATCTAGATTACCCCCAATACATGCTTGTTCAAAATACAACACATAACTATAAGAAGAGCACCACTACACACCTGTCAGAGCTTCGCGAGCGACGTCTGCAATAACACCCACAGAATGCAGTTACTACAAGAACTGCTATAAACAGAAAAAGCACATAAAAATTGAGTGATCAAATAATACAGCGTAATACTAATACTAATCATATTTATATAGCGCCAATATGCAGAGCTACAGAGGCGCTGGACGACAGTCAATCAGGCGGTATTAAACGGAAACGTTTTCAAATGTTTCTTAAAAACAGAGTCCGAGTTGCACAGTAAAATATTTGAGGGAAGGCTATTCCAAGTAATGGGTGCAGAGTAAGAAAATGAGCGCCTAGAGAAGTCATCGATCAGTTTTGGTACAGTCAGCAGAGGCAGTGAATCAGAACGTGTAGAGCGGACAGCGACGTGCGGAACCAGATGCTCGTTGAGGTACGTCGGGACACCGGATGTGCGAATTTTCTGCGTCAGTACAGCCATCTTGTACAGCACACGTTGGCGCACCGGTAACCAGTTCAGCAGACCCACAAAGCAGACCGTAAAATAATAATCAAACATTTGTTTACTTCAACTATGCTAAACTAAACAATGAAAGTCACGAAAAACCAACAACTGCCGTTCGATTATTCAGTGCTCTGACGATGCTCTTTTTGCAGCAATCCAGAGATTCTTGACCAAGAGTGGTCTAACATACAAACTCCGTGAAAAGTTTATGCCACCGATTACCATAGCAAAGATAAACTAAATATTCATTATGTGCAAAACATGCATTGTCGTCATACATTCATCTAATGAATGCCGACAAATAACAGCACATAACAACAATCATAAGTTACAACAAAACTTATAAAAGTAGGTCAAATAAAAAAACATGCATAAAAAGAGAAACATAGAGAGATCAAGTCAAGCAGACCTTCTTGGACTGCGACTGTACGACCGACCACGTCGTCTGCGATCGTACATGAAATCATCTTCTTCATACCGGTCGTAGCTTGACCTTCCGTGATCCTTCGCCCTCATCATTTGCGGAGCTGTACGTGCAAATCCACCAACAGTCACAACCAGAAACATATATCAACCCAGTGCCGACATACTGCGCAGCCGTCCTCCTAGCTATACACTGCATTCCACAACTCAAATCAAATGCACCCCGACTTGTGGCCTTTTGGACTGAAAATGTCATGCCATTTACTAGGGAACAGAATCAACATAAACACCATTTTTGGTTTTTCTGTGCCATTTGTTTTCCGGTTTCCATACAGGAGAGATGTCTGCGATAGACAGACAAATAGAAGTTTGAGTTCTCTTTTTAAATAAAATTGCTTATCAGCGTAACACCACAGCAGCAGCGATAATAATAAACAATTATACCAATGCCAGTGTTTACAATGCTGCCATCATGGGCCTGCCATTGTGAGAATTCACCTGTTTAGGTAATAAATTCGTACTAAGATGGTCACACCATTCTGAAAGCAAGCACCTGCATGACACTCGGCAAGATGACTAGAGCCAGTGCAGCAGAGTTTGTTACAACCTTCAACTATACAGCAGGGGGCACATTTCATTTACCGTGAAAACAATTACAGAACTGAAGAGTGCTTAAAAATTCACAAAACAACCACAATCAACTAACTTTTGCGATCTCCACGAGCAAACTCAACTTCCAGCTCTTGTCCACAGTAGCGGACATGGTTCAGGTTGTACACAGCATCCTCTGCATCTCTTGGATCATCAAACGTGGCCATCGACGTTAAGTTATCATCTTTAAATTGCTTATCATCATTATAGCACAGCAGAAGCATACCACATCTAACAGCACTTGTTACAATTTTTGCATGGAGGTCATAAAAACAATTATATTAGCAATGTCTCCGATGAGTGCCAATGCACATAATTCTCTAACCCAAAATACATGAATATCTCAACTATGTACAATTCTCTGACAAGAAAAGTATCACATGACAAGTCAATTTTATAATTCAGCAGTCATATGTCTGCAGTGATAAATAAAACTGGACACCTATGCTGCATAATTTGTGAAAAATGAAATGCCACAGTATCATAAATAAAATGTATAACTCAAACTAGGGTGCTACGAAATGAAAATTTTCAATTGATTAATTTTGGAAATTAATGAGTTTGAATCAATTTTTGTAGTCAAGAAAGACCGTAAAAACTGCAGAAATCAGTTAACTGGCTGTTGTACTTGTTATCTTTTGCAAACTAAAACAAAATCAAAAAAGTGATGATGATGCAGTTGCCTACACAAACTGTAGTCAAGGCTCACTATAGGGTTCAAATGACATAAGCAAAATTCAAGACTTTTTCAGCCCCATAAAAACAAGAAAAACCCATCGATGCACTTTGCTAAACTACAAGCGCCTGAGTTATTTTAGTAAGAAAACATGATACATGAAGACAGATACCTGACAGATTAATTTAGTTTTTAATAAGCAATTCCAGTAATTAAGCACAAATGTTACTGGAAAAAATTACAGATTCACTATCTTGGTTTTTCAGGATAACACTAGCAAAAATCAGGACTTTTCATGACTTTTTCAGCAGCTATGTCCAATTTCAGCACTTTTCAGGCAGGGATGTGCACGAGATCTTCTTAGCCGAGACCAAGACGAGACCTGAGACCCATGTCTCCGAGACCGAGACAAGACTTTTAAAAGCCGAGACGAGACGTTGCAGTTTCCTAGACGCTAGCCGAGACCTCGAAGCTTTCGAGACTCAGATCCTGAAAAATGAAAAGTCAAATTTCAGGACTTTTCAGGACCAGTGGGAACCCTGGTCACTAAGTGCAGACTGCTAAATTAACACTGCACAAGTACAAATCTTAATGGCATGTCCTATGAAAAATAAAATTTGATTACAAATGCTGATTATCGGGCATTTTAGCATATTAAGCAATCCAAAATTTCAGTCAAACTTTAACTAGTTAAAAAAATTCTAACTAGTTAATTTTTTTAATGATTAATCAATTAATGAACTGTTAATTTCTGCAGCCCTAAATCAACCATACAGTATTTCATTTTAGCATTAACGCAACTAAAATGAAGCACACGGAATGTGGTTGATGTTATTAAAATACAACAATTAGCAAGCGAAAGTTCACCACAAAATAAGTATGCAATCACATCACAAGCACCACAATACATTAACTGTTGTGCTCTTACCGGCTATATCTTTCTTGTCTTTCATACTGCTATATCTTTTTCTTTCTTTTCTTGATCTTTGCCTTTGTCTTTATCTTTCCTAATCTTCTTTATGAAACTGACTTTGGAGATTTACTTATTCTCAGGGAAATACTAACAATAGTGACTTAAATTGTCTAAAAATTGCATTTGCATTTTTCACATTTTTCTTTCTCTAAGACTCTAACAGTATCTCTGGTAAAATGTCTGATCACTCAAATGAATGATGGGATGAAAAAATCTGTCGAGTTGTAAATTTTGCAATCAATTAAGGTTAATAGGCAGCAAAGAAAATGGAAACTTTTGTGAAAATTGTGATCTTCAGAAATCACTCTTTCACTGTTCAATCTCTCAACCTTTTCTTTCTTGAATCTTTACTTTGCACTTTAGCAGGTCTGGTCACAAGACAACACAGCAGCATCATTCTTCTAATTCTACTACTACTATTACTACACAGAATTCACCAAACATTCCACTACCAGCGGCCAGTATACAGAATTAACCTATCCTATTCCGTGAAATGCGACAACTTTACTGCATTTAAAACAAAAAAAAATTATCTCAAGAGAGAGCCAGACCATACCATCTACTGCATAAATATTGCATATGCAATAATACGAGGGCCGTTCGAAAAGTTTTGCAATTCGATATGTTAGACTAAAAACACTTTTCAAAATTTATACACTAATAAAACGCATGTTTCTTCTAAACAATATGAGCCTAAAGCAGATATGATGTCATTGTAATGTATGACATCATAGAGCATTACACAGGAATGAGTTGGAGTGTCAGCGCAATCAGCGTAAAATTGGGCTCGTGGTTGGATGATATTTCTTTAGTCTACCGTTGGATTTTCCAACACGAGGCCCTGGGGCATGTGATTTTATGAGAGCCCTGACAAGTACGTCCGTGAATTTTTCATTTGCAATTATAAATTCAATAGCCAAAATCTGTGCCAGCCGTGAAAAAACTATACGTACGAGGAAAATTAGACAAAGTTTACAACTCAATAGGCCTCGTATATTAGACTAACAAACTTTTTAAAATGTATACACCAGTAAACGTTATATTTCTCCCATACTTGCATGAGCTTAAAGCAGATGTAATTTCATTAAAATTTATGACGCCATAAAGCACTAAACAGATACGATTTGGAGTGCTAACGCAAACAGCAGAAATATACGCACGACAATTCTCCAGTCTGCAGCCGGATTTATGAAAGTAAAACCCCGGGATATGTGATTTTGTGGAAACAATGACAAATACGTCCATGAATTTCTTATTTGCAATATGAATACACAGTAGCCAAAATCTCCGCTGCCATTAATAATGCTTCTGTTAATTACAATGTTACGTCAGGATTTGACGTTGTCCGTAAAATTTTACTGAAAAGTTAACAGTCCGTGATATCCGTCATCTTTGTGAAAGGTTAAGCAATTTTTACAATGTACAACCTGGGGAGCCCTGATGTGTGGGGACCTGGGAGCAAGCCCCGAAGATCTCCTTTAAATCTGGCAGTGCCCGGCACTGCAGCCCAATTGCAAAGTTAAAATTACCCAGCAAGCTGTTCGCAACTCTGGCTTCGTACAATAAGACCACCTTACATGCAGCAGAGACTTGACCTACAGTAACTATTATCTTTTTTTAAATTTGAAAAATTTTCTCTGTAGTGTACGTTATCCAAACAATGAATGATTCAAGTCTGTGGTAGAAGCCTGGCTGGAAGGACCGATATAGAACACCTTATGACGTCATAAGTTACAACGACATCATATCCGCTTTAAGCTCACTTGAGTTCTGGAGAAACGTGCATTTTACTGGTGTATAAATATTAAAACGTTTTTCAGTCATATCGACTTGCAAAACTTTTTGAATACCCCTTGTAAGCTGCCACTCCAAACAGGAGCAGCTTAACACAAAAATGACAGCAGTGAGGCAACACCATCAGGTTTGCTACCTGGGAGTTAAGGATATTGTACATATGCAAAGCCACGATGTCTTCTGGTATAATAGTCCAGTGGAATATAAACATCAGACACTGGGCCATATTTCTGGAACATACTCCTCATCTCATCTTGCCTACAACCAGCAACACACAGCACAATGAACAGTTATAACTACAAAAAAACAAGTAATGTTGGTAAAAAATCTTGTTACTGTCACTCATTACTGCCACACGTGGTACTGTTAAAGACCAAGTCGCATCGATTTACATAACTGTTATAAAGTGCTAATTGGCTTTATCGGGTGTTATTTTGTCATTATTCATTAATCTTCTGCTTGCTAATACATCTTAATACTCTTAACGTAAGGTTCAAAGTACTCACTTTTCCCTGTTCATGGCTTTAGCCGTTTTTGGAAATATGACTATCACGTACAAGAGGGCTGCTAACTAGTTTTATTGCCTTAAGGTCAAATGCAGCTTAATTTACAACCAAACAGCCTAAAAAAGCCAAATTTTTCATCAATAAAAAACTACAATATTCCCACTAAAAAACCACAATATTCCAGCACATCATCAATTTTAGTAACCGCACACCTCTAGTAGTGAACAGATAAACAATGAAGTAATTTCTGATGTCACCTATGCATCATCACCTGTAGTATAATTCCGACAGTATTCTGAGTAAAACCGACGAATTTACTATTGTCTTCAATGCGAACATCAGTTTGTCAACAAAGCATCCTAAACGTGACGTCACCAGTTATTGTGACACATTCGGGTGCGTTCGGCTGGCGCAAAATATTTATCTAAAAATTACTGCATATTATTAATTAGTGTTACATTCTACACAATTTTCGACACGCTTTTTTAATTACAGCTATGCTGTAGGCATCGACGGTAGCCTACCATTGTCGTCTGTCTCTCATCCGACCGTCCATCTGTCTGTCTGTCTGTAACGGATGTGTTGTGGACAAGCGTTGGGTCATAGAGAAAACTTTTTGCACGGATAATTAGTTTTATGTCAGTGCTTCCTGCGCACAAAATTCTGGGGATGCAGTGTAAAGGAAAGTTATGAAACATTTTCAAATTTAATAATAAGTAAAAAATTCCAGAACTTGCATTTGCAGTGTATTGCACATGAGGTCAGGGTAAAATGCGAGGTGCGAGGCGCGAGGAGGGTAAAGTGCAAGGGAGCGTGCGAGGCGGCACGCGATTGGTTGGCTGTAAATAGATTTCCTCGCAGTTTACCCACTATTCTGAACAAACGGGCGGTCGTGATAAGGAGTGCGAGCAGGGTGCATAGAGCACGGCGACATGAAAGGCACAGCATGCACCGTGACGCGCGCCACCGAGTCATTATCGCAGTCAGCGTGAGTGATAAGGACCATATTGCTGCTAAGTTACCCTGACACCTATAGCTGGGCAGTGACGAAGACGCT
>Ga0209367_1009736_pt1 | contig 12979 bp, 9 predicted proteins | sample WorMetLIZISLAND2_FD_187412 | JGI IMG/M metagenome (GOLD analysis project Ga0209367, IMG submission 187412) | Marine gutless worms symbiont microbial communities from Max Planck institute for Marine Microbiology, Germany - Olavius geniculatus... ... | reverse complement strand
TCCCTAGGTAGTGCAGAAGCATACACTAAGTGAGGTGGGAAACTGAACGGCCAGTTGATAACAAGCTGTGTCAGAAATATTTGTACCGAAAATTATTAAATTCTGATAATTGGTTTTTAAGTTACAGTCGAAAATGTCGAGGATGTTTTTTTGAGACACAGTGTACATTCAATAGTAGAAATTTCATATGCAGATTGTTTTGGTCTATCTCCAGCCATTTTGGCACAATTCACTCTTGAAACGCATGTCACAGCTTAAAATCGCAACAAATTTACTAAAACCTCTTATTTTGGGGGTTCAAGGTCATTCAAGGTCATCGATGTTAACATTCCTAAGAAGCTCGTTGCCATTGATCTGCAACCATTTTCACGTTAGACGAGCCAATAGCGGAAAAATAACGCCTTTTAAGAGGGTGCCCCTCTTTCACCCCCTCGTTCGTGAGGACCCCTTTCACCCAGCAGGATAAAATTTTGTCACAAAATACTAGAGACACTAGGCTATCATACGGTGAAAATCCGAAATCTCTATCTCACCTGGTCTTGGATTGGTACCGGGTCATGACGGACAGACGAACAGACAGACAGAATTACCGTAGCTAATATGCGCTATAGCTATGCTAGCTCTCGCGTGTAAAAACTCTCTCATTTCTAAGTATAAATAATCCGCACTTACGTCCATGGCTGTCTTAAGCAGGTCAGTATGTGCGCTGACTGCCCTGGTGGCCATCTGCAGTGCATTCAGTGCTGACTGAACTGTCTTCTCAACACTCGCCAGCAACATGCTCAGACCAGTCTCCATGGCTGAACAACAATGTCGTCATCAACTACCAATTTATTACATATCACATATTTAAAGTATAGCTGATTAATTGTTAAAATTCTTTTAATGATTGCACCCCCAAAAACCCCCACCGAGGTCAGCCACCTTGCCGTGGTGGTGGGGCTTATCACCGATGACCCGAAAGATTTCTAAAATCTGGAGGTGAGGAGCAAACTAAGAGCTGACTAAACTCGTGAAAGCAGATTGCTACACGTCACCAGTGCTCTTGTGCTGGTTTCAGCTTCACAGCCGACTACAGCTTTATTGCCGTCTACTTACGGCTTCACAGCTGTCTACGGCTTTATAGCTGCTACATGTAACCTTCTGGTTACATTCGGGGATGCGCATTGGGCCGAGCTGATACAGCCTCAGCGCTGGGCAGGTGTAAGAGCCTGTCCACCCCGGAGGTAAGGTAAGGTAAGGTAAGGATGATTTACAAAATTTTCATTGTTAAAATTTTGACCAAAATTATGTCAATAAAAACATGTCTATAAAATACATACAATGACACGATAACAAGCATCTTAAATCATCTCAATCATCTGTTTTTTTTTCAGAAAAAAAGCAACATTCTACTCTGTCTTCAATACCTATTCTATGGCCTTCAACCAGTAGAGGCAGGTTTATGACAAACTCTTCTGCCAGCTGCTTCAGTCTTCTGCATCTCTCTTCAGAGTGACGTAGTCTTTACTTGTGATGTGGCTATTACTGAGTCAGTTAACAAATTATTATCTTGCATTGATTGTTGACTTATTTACAGTGATGTGTAGAAAATCTAACAAAAGCAAAATAACACGGGAACAGACTGCAGTGCTTTACCGAAATTCTGTGCAGCTTCTTCAGCCTCACGTTTACGAAGCAGCTCTTGTGCTTTCTCCTTCTTCTCTCGCACTTCACAAGTTGCTCGCTCCTTTGCTGTCTCTGCCGGCGTTTCTGCATCACAAAATCACAACCAATTTACTTTCGACTTTTGTTCACAAGCCTACTGTTCCTAAGTCACTACAGCGTGGACTGGATCCCTGGAAACAGTACACTTTTGGAAATTAATGATGCAGGTTTCTGCAAACAGAATGCTGTTCCCATCAACAAAAAAGCGCTGAAGAGATAAATAACTCCATGAAATCGACGATTAAGATCAGATACAACGTATTTGTTAGAATGTAACCATAAATGGCTGCGTCTATTAAGAATGTAACTTACACAACAGATGCAATATATAACTTGATGAGAGCAAACAAAATTTACCATGCAGATCAAAAACAATGTTACAAAAACAACCAGCACAAACTCTAACAAGAAATTTGAGCTAATGCTCACGAGACGTGCGAAAGCCTATAGCAATTCCTGTTCGCAATCTGTCAGTCTATCTCCAGCCATTTCGTCGCAGTTCATTGTTGGAGTGTGCGCTGCAGCCAAAGATTGCAAAAATCAATAAAAACTCCTTATTCTGGTAGTTCAGGGTCTTTTAAAGTTATCCATGTTGATATCACTGAAAAACTCCACACTGGTGCTTGTCGTAATAGGCAGCACGTCTGACATGGTCGATTTGTAACTTTGTTTTGTGTATATTGTGTTTATAGTTAATCTGAGTTACTTGGAGTATTTTGGGTTACTTCTTTTAATGCAGTGATTCTATTTTGTGCGCCCATTTGGTGTTATACCGCAGCAAGTTTATTTCGGTATTGCAGGTGTTATTTTTCACACTCATGTGTATACCTGTACTTGTCTTAAATAGACCAGTGGTGCACTACATTGTTTTCTTGTACGTTCGTTTTCGCACCTGTGCTTGATGGTCTGGGCCAATAGCGACCGATTGGACTGCTATGGCACCAGATATTGAATAGCTGCTATTCATTTGATCTGTTGAGTTAATAGAGATCTCTGTGTGAGACTCCGAGATATTGTTTTGGAAAGAGTAGTAAAGTCCTGTGGAGATGGTGGCATTATAAGACAACCTACTTCTGAGCCGTTTGCTACGTCGAAAGGTTTGGGATTAATTTTGCCAACTCGGAGGTGCTGAACTCCGGTCGAGGTGTCTGTCTGCCGATTTTCGGTCAACACAGCCGCTGTGAGTGGTGAGTCCATTTTCTGTGTTTTCTGTTTTCCTTGCTGTGTATTTTGTGGTAGCAGTAATGTGTCTAATATTGCTGTCAGGCGATTTATCCGATTATTCACGACCTGCTAAGATAGGTGTGTAGTTAGACCTACTGTCCTATTGTTTATAGGTTCCCGTTGAGTTGACGTTGTGTGAATATTGTATTTTCTTTTGAGACCGTTTGATCTCAGATGTTAGCTTTTGCTCAAGGTGATTTCACATATGCGGTCAGTTTGAGTACATTACGAGTGATCATTTTCCAGGCTGTTTGGTTGGAGCTAAAGCCGTACCAGCTGGAAGAAGAGTCATCTGAGAATCGTGCGAAGATCTGCTCGTCATTGCTGCACTGCTGACTATGCCATTACTGGGTGACCATGCCACTGAACCGCCAGCGCCACCTGTTGAACTGACTGCTGACTGTGAGGTTAGACGCGAAGTCGCTGCCACCATGGGGCATGCTCATCTGCTCATCCGATCTAGACTCTACGTGCTGAGCTGCCGCCGCTGGAACTGTCGTCAGGGCTGCAGTTGGTGGTGTAGCATAGTGGTTAGAACGTCGGTTCTGGCTGGCGGACTTTCCTTATCCGGCGCTAGACTGATGGATGGCTGCTTGACCACACTGTGGGTACGGCGTCCGCTATCAGTCAACCAACAAGGCCAACTCAGCCTGCCATCCCTCCGGGGTCGGTTAAATGAGTAGTAACCAATTATATGGGTTACAGAAGGTGGGGACCTTTGTACAGCTGACTGGGCTACCTGGCCGGCCGGTGCGCCACCCTGTTTGCAGGCTGCACACGGTGGCTGTGCGATCGATGGCTCTGGTTAGTGACAAAAAAGTGCATTAGAGGTGTACGTCGTACATGACAATGCGCTATACAAATTGACTACCTTTACCTTTGCAGTCCGTAAAGTCGTGTGTCATGAGTTGGTAGCTTCTGTTTTTCTGTCCTCCATTCGTGTTGAGTTAGTTTTCTTTGTATTTGTGGACAAAATCGTGATTTTTCTTTGTTTCCCATTTGCCGTGTTCCTTTTGTAAAAATTTGCTAAATCTGATTCTGAATGAAGAACGTTTCTTGTTGTTATTTGTAAACTGTATGATTATACCTGAGATTTGACATTCTTGCCATTTGATACTGTCACAGTGCTAAACAAATATATTGAACTGTGCAGTAGTTATAACCTGGGGTTGACATTTGGATAGAACTGTGTATCTAGATTGTAATAGTTGCGTTGTGTTCAATGTTTGATTACTGTTTTCTTTTGATTTTGTTGTAATTCCCTGTATTATTTCCAGATAACATTATAGCCATTTTTGTGTATTATTATATAAAATGTCAAACTTCTAACACTTGGACTTTCAACCTGCTGTATTGTTAATTTTTGTTTGTTTTTCTAGTTTACTATTATTTGTGCATCATGATTTTATAAGAAAAGAAAGATTTGTGGATTACTTCCCTATCAGTCTTGAGTTCATCATTTTTACTAAACTGTTTGCTAGTGTTTCCGAGCTCGCAAATGTCACCTCCGCCTAGGACGTGACAATGCCCATGCCTATCTGCAACCATTCTCGCGAAAGACTGGCCAACAACGGTAAAATAACGACTTTTACGAGGGTACCAGTATTTAATGCCCTCATGTGCAGGTGTCCTTGGACCTAGAAAATCAAAACTTGGACTGTCGAAATCTACATTCAACGGTGAAAATTTCAAATGCAGCTTCATCCTGTCTATCTCAATTGTTTTCGGCGCAATTCGCTCTTGAAATGTGTCTCAAAGCCGAAAATCGCCAAAAATCCATAAAAAAACCCTATTTTGGCGTTCAAGATCATTTAAGGTCACTGCTCTCAGTGCCAATCAAGAGCCAGCGTACGACTTCCTATTAGTAATTAATAGTAACCTAAACTCTATCTCGCACCATTTCTGAGATGCAGCAACATATTCACTGAAAATCACAAATTTTTCCCGCTCCCTCTCATTTAGGGCCCTCGTTCGGGGTGACCCCCTTCGAATTTATGAAATAGCTTTACGGATCCTGAAACAAGTCTTCCAGGCAGCCAACCATGAAGATTTGGTGATCCTAGCTTGCACCGTTTTTGAATGATCCACCCATGTGACAGACAGACAGACAGACAGAATTGCGATGGCTAATACTAAACTACTACTAAAGCAGTAGCTGCTTACGCACGTAAAAACTGAACAAACCAGATTTGTAGCTAACGAGCGTCCTTGTGTAACCCAAGTATCATAAAATCTTTTTTTCACTCAAGTTAGTATGTCTAGGCATCCTACTGTTAAATACGAACACTTTAAATTGCAAAACAAGCAGTATGAAATAGAATCCAGTCAATAAATTATCTGATCAAGGTGCTTGCCCACATTGGCTTAATAATGCCAGCATGGTTATCATATTTTACCTATCTGTTACAGCCCACAAACATTCTAATAAGAAAATACGAAAAATCTTAAGAAAAATCTTTAATCATTTGCACTTAGCACATACCAGGAGCGACTGGCACTAGCACTTGTGCTGTATACTGCAAGCAGAGCATATAAAGTGATGCACTGTATCGATGAAAACAAAACTTCTATTCTATCAGTCCACTGCCAGAAAAAAAATCACTATCAAATAATATAAACTGCATGAAAAGAAAAGTACACACACGTAATTCAACACGATAACACGAATGATAATAATGATAATTAGTTCTGACAAAATAAATTTTGCATTGTCTTTACACATTCCAGCATATGTGTACAGATGAAACCCTCCCGATCAGGTAGAATCAGCAATAGCAATGCTGACTAAGTTATAAGTTGTGACACGCAATTTCAAAATCAACGTCGAGGTAAAGAATCTTGAACTAATTCTACCTTCTGTAACAAAAGCAAACATTCTCCTCAATGCTGTTCATTTTCTAACTAAGTGTAATCAAATGTTCACATAATCCCCGGTGAGATTTTGTTACTTACTTACTCAAAAACAAACCTACAGCCAACTGCAACTAGCTTTCTTTACTAACATCCTTATTCCAATATCTAACCAAGAAACAATTTTTGCCATAGCACAGAATCAGCACTCTTGCATATACTGTTCCAATTTTTTATTCCAATATGCTGAAAAGATCCTACAACAAGAAACAGTGCATTCCACAAAAACACTACCTTCGCTGGAACTGGTGCCTGCTGTTTCCTTGCAGGTGGTCCAATATCCTTGCTATATCCAACAATAATAATCAACAAATTGTAGTCAACTTCTACTTCAACCAACTGTACCTAAAAAGTTACACTGCATTATGAAGTATTGAAGCTGTCAAAGCATTAATTTTCTAACTCACTGCGTTAGTTTTTTAACGCATGCGTTAATGTGTTAATAACGCATCAAATGCATTGCTGAGGTACACGTGGACTACATGCACATAGTACAAGATCGACAACTATGTTTTCTTGGTCACATGGTACGTAACACATGGTCTCTGCATGACAGTATTTTTACTCCATGCGCGCTAGGTTCCTAACGTAGCAAAGAGGAGTATATAAGATCAGTGTAATATTGAGGACCGACCGACTGACCGGCTGACCGATGACCGACTAACAACCGACCTCTGTTCCTGGAAGAGCCTTCCTGGAAGAACTTCAAACGGCCATATCTCAACAACGGTGCTAGATAGGCGCCAGATCACCATGGACCACCCATATGAAGTCGAACCCCGAGAGTCGAATGGTCACGTGACCAATGACGTCATTTGTGGTGTGAAAAGAAAGGAACTCAAAAGCAGTTTAAAGAATACAGGAGAAAATAATGCATGCGAGGAGTACATTAGATTGGTTGCAATCTAAAATATTTCTTGTTGGGTTATACCAGCCAACTCACGGCACAACACAACGTGGCCGCCCTCGACTAAACTACGTGGACTATGTCAAGAGATTGACCGGAATGAAGTCCAACAAACTGGTGGAGATGTCACAAGATCGCGAAGCCTGGCGTGAACTTGTGGTCGCATGCACTGACCCACAACCACCCGACCAGAGAGAGAGGACAGAGAGAGAGAGGACTACATCAAGAGGGTGAGTGGAATGGAGATCACGAAGTCATGCCTGTGTTGCAAAACCGTGACAGTAGTGATGGAATGGCCTTACCTTACCTTACCTTACCTCCGGGGTGGACAGGCTCTTACACCTGCCCAGCACTGAGGCCGTATCAGCTCGGCCCAATGCGCATCCCCGAATGTAACCAGAAGGTTACAGGTAGCGGCTATAAAGCAGTAGACAGCTGTGAAGCCGTAAGTAGACGACTATAAAGCCGTAGTCGGACGTAACGCTGAAACCAGCACAAGAGCACTGGTAACATGTAGCAATCTGCTCTCACGGGTTTGGTCAGCTCTTAGTTGGCTCCTCACCTCCAGATTTTAGAAATCTTTCGGGTCATCGATGCAAAGCCCCACCACCACGGCAAGGTGGCTGATCACATGCTTCACAGAATTATGTAAATTTATGCAAGTACGTTAATTTTTAAAAACTCTTGTTAATTTTATTAACGTGTATTAATTGCTTAATGTGTTAACACAGTTAACGCATTACTTCAACAGCTCTATAAAGTATTATAAAACAATAAACACTAGGCCCTACATTCTGAACAAATAACTGAATGCAAGTATGATGCAGTGAGATTAAATTCTAATTAACACAAAAACTAAAAACCGAGTTAAATCTAGGTAAGATGCATTGCGTGCAAATTCTATTAAACATAGCAGCCAAAAGCGGGTTAAAAAGCAGCCAACAGCAAACACATCAACTAGTTTTAGATTAAACATACACTTTTACTTCACATTCACATCTTTATAATTCTGAGAACTTTTTCCATCATATACAACGAACATCCTGGTTTATCAAATTAACAACTGATTACAAAAATAATGTAGTTAATGATAATTACTAAAGTAATCATTAATTAGTTACAAATATCTGCTGTTCTTTATAAGCCATCACAATATTCAGTATGCCAACAAAAATTTAGAACTACGTATAGTGCTTACTGCTTTTCTTTAACAACTGAAGGTGGAGATTCCGGCAAGTACTCGAAGACATAGCCGAAGGCTTCCTTTGAGTATGGAACATTGTCTTCAATAGTTTTCTTGAAATCTTTGTCGTACCATGCATAGCCAACAACACCTGCTGCAGACGCTATTGAAAGGCCGAGTAACTTCCAAATCACGCCACCGCGTTGACTCCTAGATGCCACACACCACGGATTATGAAAAGCAGCAATCTGGTAATCAACCAAAAAATTTTACTTCTGTTACACAATGGTACTAAAATCTTTAATAGTAAGAGACATATTCCAACTTTGCTATTACACTGTGTCCCCCCCAAAAAAAATCCCAAACATTTTCAATTATAACTTTAAGAACACAGCCGGATTATGACCAAATTGAGCCGCTTAATGCGGGTGACTTTGCAAGCCTGCGTGATCGCGTCGATCTTGCATGCAAGCATATCTGTAGCCAGGAATTTGTCTCTGGATGTCCTTTCCATGTCCTTCCTTCTTCCTCCCCATTTCTTTCCATTCCTTTCTTGCTATTCCCTTCCCCTCCACCCCCAAATCCACCTATAGAGGATCTGGGTTAGGCCTACAACTGTGAGCTACCTGAACGGGGTCTGGGGCGGAGCCCCGCCCACAAACGCATTTTATCCAGTTTGGGCTCTTAAAACGCGTCTCATGGCAACATTTAAAGTCGTTTATGTATAATCGAAATGGCTGTTACGAAAGTGTTTTCGTATATGCTGTGGCCGTGGGCCTATTTCACGAATGGGCTGGATGCTGCATCATCCTCAGCACCCAATATAATCAACATAACACATAAAAACACATTTTGTTCACATTTCTGACGCTTTGGCTGACATTATATCCAGTTGTCAATTTTTCAACTGTCTATAGTAAAACTGCTTAAAATGTCAACCGATTATGCGAACCCAAGCATGGAGACGCTTTCTCTATTCATTGACAGCAGTATCGATAATGTTATGCTTCAGACTAATCCAGACCTATCAGTCACTTTTCGAATTCACAAATATTTCTAAACGTCATCTGGTAGACACACTGCTGCATGAATGTCAAAACTTGTAAGAGAATGGCTGTTGAGGCCCATAGATCTGAATAGATACAATTTATTGACATATTTTCATTCATTTCAACCCGTATTATGCTTGGTCTGGTTTCCCTAGGTAATGCAGAACCAGACGTAGGGTAAGGTAGGAACTTAAACAATGATTAATAGCCAGTTGTGTCAGAAATATTTTAGCAAAAAAACTATTAAAATCTGCTAATCTTCCTTCGAGTTACAATCGATAATGCCAAAGATGTTTTCCAGGTTTTCTGTTTATTTCAAGGTATATTTTGCTTGATCTGCGTTTCCTAGGTAGTGCAAAAATGGACAGTGGGTGAGGTGGGAAACCGAATGGTCATTTGATGGCAAGTTGTGTCAGGAATATTCGTACCAAAAATTATCAAGATCTGGCAACTGGTTTTCAATTAAAAACAAGTGACAATCGAAAATGTCGGGGATGTCTTTTTGGGACACAGTGTAGTAGTCTGTCAGCAAATGTAAGGGAACATTTTTCATATTGACTTTTGGCAACATGGCTCAATTATCTCTAAATACATAGTAGAGACAAAAAATGACGTTGCCATTTTTTCTGTTTGGTCCCAGAGTGGTTGTGATGCCTATACAGGGTGCACAAAAATAAAGGAACCTTAAAAAACAAAATGTGCTATAACTCATCTTGTGTTAAAGATATCTCCGAAATCTATGCATCTAACAGGGGATTTTCAGGGTTGGGCTATTGAATGCTGCAAATCAAATTCTACCCCAACAGACCCTTGCTGCCATGGGACAAAATGGGCTATAACTCGAAGTGTATTAGAAATATCTTCCAGATCTTTGCATCTAACAAAATATTTTCGAAATGCGGCTAGTGTATGGTGTCAAGTCAATTTTATTACAACTGATCCTTGTTGCCATGGCAGCAAAATTTGATAATACAATGGGTTAGAACTCGGTTTAGACCTATATAAGAAGTAATGCGGGGTGGAAAACGTTAAATGAGGTCACGTTACATGGTTTGTAAGGGCAGCCAGTTCGTCGTTCTATCACTGTGTCCTAGTAAAATGATTTCTGCTGTTTTGGATGTGTGACTTGGTTGCCCTTACACAGTAATGTAAACTGGCAAGTTTTTTTATATTTATTTATATTTAATAGTATGAAGACCATCGGCTTTCAAACGACAACACAGGACTGCACCAAAGTTTTGCTGAAACCCATAGGAAACCGTTTGACATTTACGCAAAAGTCAGAGAAGACTAAATTGGAGTCAGTTGACTAAACTCCTCCACAGATATGAAATCCCAGTCCAGGAAAATTTGCTACTTGCCCGGGAAATATATTTCCCTCGAATTAACATCCCTATTGTACAACCCGAGTTATAGCCCATTTTGTCCCGAATTTCATTGCCATGGCAACAAGGGTCGGCCTTAGTAAAACTTGGTTGGCAGCATTCGATGGCACAACCCCTGAAAAGACAAAAATCTCAGAGATATCTCTTACACGAGCCGAGTTATAACACATTTTGTCTTCAATCCCTTCTTAGTTTTGCGCACCCTGTATAGGCCTCAAAATAACGGAAGAATCAAACAGAAAAAATGGCAACAGAATTGTTTCGCATTCAGTGGCGTATTTAGGGGGGCCACGGTGCGATGGCCCCCCCTTTGGGCCGACCATGAAAATTTTTACAGGCGACTTTATATGAAAAGATGCATTTTTGCCATTTTTCAGCAAGAATTGCAAAATTCAACCATGTTTGATGGTCTTTTGCGTTTCCAAATTTCAGAAAAATGGGCAAATTTGCGGTTTCCATTGAACATTCAAAAGCAAAGTGTTTCAGACCCCCGTTATAGGCTCGTGCTCCACATGCTCGTCATGGCCCCCCCTTTGCCAAATCCTAAATACACCACTGCGCGTAGTCTTGCTGTCACAGTTTAGTGTCCTAGTCTGAAGTTAGCCTGAGTTTACGGCTGAGTAAGTGTGTATAATATGGATACAAATACTCACCGTAATCATAAACATGCTCAACGACACTCATTCAACCACTGAAAGCAGGTTTTCATTCTGCTAGTTAACTAATCTGTAAACTAACGATTAGTTTATATTCACTCGTGATTGGACAATGCTAATTAACTTAGTGCTGGCACAGACACCATGCATATTAATAAGCTAAGCAGATTGACTAAAGCCAGAAACCAGCCTTCAGTATTTCTACTATAACTGAAATTAGTTTATAACATGGGTTAATGAAATGTGAACAAATTTAAGAAAATGATGTTGACTGCGAGCTGTATTTTTATAAGTGTTTGTTTGCACAAATTATTACATACAGTCCATAGAAATTATATGAGAATTTATTATACACCAGTTGCAGCGACACTGTTCTCGTACTGTTGCTATTGCAGTAACAGCAATTTCCAGATGCCATAAACAGATGCCAGATGTTATAAACGTTTACCACAATATCAGTTCAACTGCTGAATTTATTACAACTGATGAAGTGGTATCGGTTAGTAGTCACGCAGCTTTAAGAGACACTTAGATAAGAAACACTTAAATGTGCAACCTCAGTCTGTACTACCATACAAGTCTGGCATCTAACACCAAAAGTCAGTGCAATTATAATATTAGTTTGGTTTTTATTGTTGATATTTGCGTTGAAGTTGTTTACTCTGGATGGAAATAGAGGCCTTTGGCCTGCTTCCGGGTATTCACTGTTGACGATGATATTGATGTAAATGCACTAGCCATCTGGAAATTGCTGTTACTGCAATAGCAACAGTACGAGAACAGTATTGCTGCAACTGGTGTCTAATAAATTCTCATATAATTTCTATGGACTGTATGTAATAATTTGCGCAAACAAACACTTATAAAAATACAGCTCGCAGTCAACATCATTTTCTTCACATTTCATTAACCCTATTTCTTGGCTCTATTTTACGCCTGTGTAGTGCCCGCTGATCATCTTTATACGTTTACGTCACATGGATCTCACTATTTCCTGACATACCACAATACCGCAATACCGACCGCAATGGACGCGGATGGTGGCGGATGCTAGCCGGCCCGCCTGCACATTATAAATGTGTACCCCAAGTTAGCAACAGGCATTAAATTGGATTGGATCTACGCAAAAAACTTGTTTTAGACAACAAAATCCTGCTGATTAGTCCGCCCAGAAACGATAGTTTTTAGAGTGGAATTATGTTTTAATGCAGATGTTTTCTTCTTCTTTTTTGCCACGGCATCTCAGAGATGTGTCGGCTGATCGGCGCAAAATTTTGCATGGTGATTTGACCTAGACCAAGTTTTATAATGCCAATCCAAAATTTCCAAGAAACTCCCCCGTACCAAAAAAAATTAAAAGCCAAAAAACATGCAAAATTTGGCATAGTTTCAAACGACTTCAAACCTCGGTTGTGAATACCTCCAGAATGGATAAAGATGTTTAAAATCGGACAAGAAACTGATCGACTGTGATTCTTCCCGCATTAGGAGTAGAAAGAGCCGTGAACTTTGGTCCAGTAACCATGTAGATTTAAAGATCAAATCGTACCCACCCAAAGACTTTTTCGGAAGATCATATTTCGGCCCCTGGGGGTGTTGTGCCCAGGCCCGTCAAGAGGGTGGGGTAGGGTAGGGGGGGTTAGCTACCCTGGGCCCCGCAACGTTTGGGAAGCCCTGCCATCGGCCAGAAATAAAAAGTTCGCCAGAATGTACCATAAGATTATCTTACGACAAGTCGCAAATGAATTCACAAAATTTCTTTAACGATTGTAACTTTTTTCACAAAGGTGCTTTGTTGTCATGGTAACTATAGTCGTCTGCGAGCTGCTGACTAGTCAGTAAGTAAAAGCGGTCGTTTAGAGTTAAATTTGTAATGTTTTAATTTAGAAATTTTTAATATTCTGACTACACAATTCCAAATACATGCTGTTAATACAGGTGCTGATTTATTTTTTTAA